>Ga0307978_1000069_pt1 | contig 92555 bp, 86 predicted proteins | sample OrgLakmetage1056_FD_203151 | JGI IMG/M metagenome (GOLD analysis project Ga0307978, IMG submission 203151) | Saline water microbial communities from Organic Lake, Antarctica - #1056 | ecosystem: Environmental > Aquatic > Non-marine Saline and Alkaline > Saline | place: Antarctica: Organic Lake... | reverse complement strand
TTATTGCCATGGAACATCGACCTCGCAAAAACGGCTGACACCGACGCCCTCTAAAATTAGTGTCCACTTAAAAATAAGTGGACACTATAAATAAGATTCCGCAATATGTAATGGGCGTACGCTTACGTAAAACACGTGGTTTTGCTATTCGTTTTTTCAAAAATAAAATGATAAAAGGAAGTAAGCCGCCAAATATCGCAGTTGAAATGATTGCAAAAGATGTATTGTACGTGAGTTTTAACCCTGCAATAAAACTAAAGGCCGGTTGTGCAGGTGCATAATAGAAATAAAGTAGCACTATAATGAGTGCAAATACCTGAATAATCACTCCAGGGACCCAATTGGCTTTGATCGCTTGCTTTATTTTTGCTTTGACGCTGACTGCCATTATCGCGGTGGTCAAAGACGATCACGCATTTTAGTTGCCTAATTGATTGGTAGGTCTTTGTTGAGCTTTCCAGCCTAGCATATCGCCCTCGAGATGCATCACATTAGTAAAATCATTCTCTTCCAGCAAGGTAATTGCTTTAGCTGCTCGAGTGCCTGATCGGCAATATATAATCACCGGCGAATCTTTAAAATCGGAAAGACGAGATAAACGAGCTCCTATTTCATTAAGTGGAATATTGACCGAGGTCGGAATATGACTGTTGGTATATTCCTCAACAGTCCTCACGTCTAACAGTAAACGCTCCGATTTTTCCATCGCTAACATCGTCTCGGGGCTAATATCTTTTGATGCCATAACTGCAGCCGATATAAAAAATAAGCACAGACAAGTCAGTAAGTTAAATATGGTTTTATTGCGATCTATTAGTGTAGAGCTTTTCATTGTATTACTCCCATTTAATTTTTTACTAGGCCACGCAGTTCACTTGTACGTAATATCTTAGCTAATAATTCTAAAAATGCACTTTTTTGCATAAAAGCGCTAACTCAGGTAACACCCTTGGTGTAAATCTATGCAGGGCATCTGGGTTTACCATGACCACTTTGGGCTTAAAAACTTCCAAATGAGAAGCCCAAAAAGCACTCACTGAGTCAGCAGATTGATGGCTTGCCACAATAACAATATCAGGCTGCTTTCTAATAATATCTGCAATAGAAAACTGCGCGTAAGCACTCGGGAGTTCTGCGTAGATATTTTTAATGTTACACAAGGAAAGTATCGAATTGAGCCATCCGTCACTGCCTATTCCGCTCAACGGTTGTTGACTCATGTAATAAAGCGCATTCGCCTTGTTGTCTGCATAGTGTGATTTTATTTGTCCAACGTGCGTTGTCATTTTTGCATGCAGTTGCTTACTTCTGGTTGCTGCATTGAGGATTTCTCCCAACTTAAGAATTTCCTCCATCAGCGCTTCAATATTTTTTGGAGATGACCGAAAAACAGAGTAACCCAACTGTTCTAGCCTAGCAATATCTTGGGCTTTGTTTCCTCCCTCCCAAGCAAGAATAATACTCGGCTTTAATCTAATAATTGCAGCAACATCAGCACCTTGGTAACTAGCTACCGAAGGCAATTTGACCGAACAATCTTTATCAACACATCCTTGAGAATAAGGATAATCACTGTAGTCACTTACGCCAACCAATTGTTGTTCTCGACCAAATGCAAACACAATTTCAGTGAGGTGAGGCGCCAAACTTATAATACGTAGTTTTTTGTCGTCGGCATGGCTAGGTAGTGCACTCAAAAATAAGAGTGAAAATAGCAGAATTGAAACCGTTACGATGGTTTTATTTTTATCTATGAATATTGAGTTGATACCAGTATCAAACGAATTGCAATTACAAATGGCGATAGGCGTTATCTCTTGTTGTTTATATGCTCATAGAAAGAGTATTGATTATTAAGCAAGTTAGCAGCAAGAGCAACAGGTTAACTGCAAGTACCCGATTTAGAATGGCTAGTGCGTTAGGCATGAACTGCGCCGTGGGCTCACCGTTGCCTATATACTTAGTGCGGCGCACTTTTGTCGTATTATAATACACCGCACCGCTGAGGTTAATGTCTAGTGCAAAATGGTTTGCGTGAAGTAAAATGGCCCCGTGTGGTTCATTCCAACGCATGGTTAGTTTTTTTGCTTTAAGATAAGAAAATACATTAAAACCGCGATTCAATATGATGGACAACAAGGAATTAAGTCGAATAGGCAGCCATTGAAACAGCATAATTAAGTTGGCCATTGGCTTTCCAAATTCGCGATAAGCTTGAATTTTAGGGTTCCAAACGAGGTGTAACTCGTAGCACAATCGATAGGTCAATACAGTAAATGGGCCAACAACGATAAATAGAAATAAGCAAACCAATGCTTGATAATGAAAACGCAGTAACAAGGTTTCAATTGCGGCTTTACTTACTCCAACGTCAGATAACATTGATGTTTCTCGCAATACCATCGGAGCCAATAGGTCTTTCGCTAGTTTCTTCTTACCCGATAATAACGCACGTCGAATTTGTTGAAAACGTTGAATATGAGATGAAGATTGGATACACAAATATAAAATAATGGCATCGAATAATGCAGGATAATAAACGAACTCTCTGAATATGAATAAAATAATCAGATTGGGCGTGATTATCATGAATGCCGAAAGCGCACCAGATATCCAAAATCGTGTTTTTTTCGGACGTGATGCAGGTGAGTTCGCATGCGGACAAACTCGCTCTGCCATTCTTATTCCTAATAAACGAACAAAAGTGAGAGGATTTGCTCGAGTGGGTAAGCGCCAAAAACGCTCAAAAATCACCACGGAACATAAAATAAACCAGGGTAAGATAGCGGGGGTTGTAATAAAATCGATGAGGCTGTGCATAGATTAACCGAGTGCTTTTAGCATTCCCATTACCAACTGTGCACTGTTTTTTGCTGCTTTTTCTAAATAGTCTTGGAATGAAACTGTCGATGTCTTACCTGCTATGTCGGATAAACTGCGAATGACTAAAAATGGAATCTCCATTAAATAAGCAGTTTGTGCAATGGCAGCACCTTCCATTTCAACGGCCATCATTGTCGGAAATTTTTTTTGCGTTGCCAATGCAATTTCATCACTACCAACAAAACTGTCACCAGAGCAGACTAAGCCCTTTTTCACTTTAACACCTTCAATTTGTTTGGCTGACTTCTCAGCAGCTTCAATTAACTGCTCGTTACACACATAGTTTTCGGGCATGCCAGCGCATTGTCCGAGGGCATAGCCAAAGACCGTCAAATCAACGTCATGATGAGTGACTGCATCGCTAATTACAATATCACCAATGTTGAGTTCTTTATCAAACCCGCCCGCAGAGCCGGTATTGACGACAAAGTCTGGACCAAATTTGTCGATTATCATGGTGGTAGCAACAGCTGATGCCACTTTACCTATGCCACACTTGACCAAAACAATCTCGTGACCATGCAATTCACCAGTAAAAAAGGCTAAATGGGAGTAAGCGACTTCTTGTAAGTGATTGAGAGACTCTTTTATGAGTTTAACTTCTTCATCCATCGCACCTAAGATTGCTATTTTCATGTGTTATCTCTTTGTTCAATTGCCCCGAAGTTTACTAAGCATGGACAGAAAGGCAAGAAATCATACGAATTCTTGCGTTAATTTATGCCGAACGCTTAAGCAGCGACCTGTCTTGAGGAACGAACAGGGCGAGTAGGACGCTTAGTTGGGGTAAACAGGCTTGGAGCCTCATGAGCTACGGGTATAGGAAGCTTTCCCTGGCGTCGTCTAAGTGGCATAATTTTGGCTTCAATACAGGCTTTGATATCTTCAATTTTATAGCCATGACGGGCTTTTATACGTGCGTGTGGAATACCAGCTGAATCTAACGCACCAGTGACAAAAAAGTCCCTAGTTGTTTTATGCCCTTCTTTACCTAGCGAGTGAACAAGATCTAATGCCAGGACAGGCGTCATGTCTGTTTTACTCACTAAAACAAAGTCGAGTTGTTTACTGCCAGCTCGCAGCAATGCACTTTTTGCCATTTTCTTGTTGGTGTTTCTGCGCAATGCTAGTACATCGGTTAGTTTAACACGACACATCACTCTAAATTCATCGCCTACGGCTTTTTCAATCATATCGAGAAATTGATGTTCAACGGGAGAGAAAAGCTGAGCTTTACTCATAAAGGGGAAGCTAATTTCCTCAACACTGAGTTTTACAGCAACAATAGCAACAACTATCAATACCATAATAAGTACGATTGCGAATTCCATAACGACTCCTAATACATTAGTTAGTTTCTTTAATTTTGTAGTGAGGGAGAAACTCATCAAGACCAAATTAAGAATGCAAAGGGAACCTTCCCACTGCATTTATTGGTTTTGCAATTGATGTGCCAATAGATTTTTTTAGTTGAAAATAAAAATGTAAAAGGGAAAAAAGAGCTTTTTGTTTTAGCGTAATAAAAATTAAATTAAGTACCTTGTAGACACAAAAAAATCAGTATCTATGATTTTAGATACTGATTTATACTACTTCATTACAAACGTAACTTTATGTATTATATTGCTTTTATGAAACAGGTGACTTCACAAGAATATCAACTTGGGTACCGCCGCCGTCTTTAGAAATGATTAACGTTGTGTTGTTGTCCGTGCTTTTTAGTATGGTTCTTTGCTTAATTTTCTTTGGTTCAACAAAGCTGCTAGAAGATGCTAAATAATACTGAACCACCTCTTCAGGTGTTTGCGGAATGAATAAAATCATTGATGCCGGAAAGTTGGCGGCAAATATCTGACACAGTTTGCCATTTGCCGGAATACTAACTTGATTAAAATTCTCTGGGCAAGCTTCGCTGCGTACCGCTACGTTTACGTTAGCGCTGACGTTGTCAGCAACCTGAGGCTTCTCAGAAGTAGTCACTTGAGTATCTGTGATGCCACCTTGCAATGTTGCTGTGTAGGTTTCTGATACCTTGGCTAAAAGCGTTGGGGCTTGGTCCTCTAAAATCTCAGTAGGAGTAACTTCGGTTTCTACAACTTCGGTTTCTGCAACTTCAGTCTCCACAACTGCAATTTCTGCAACTTCGGTTTCTACAAATTTGGTTTCTACAAATTTGATTTCTGTAACTTCAGTTTCTACAACTTCAGTCTCTACAACTTCAATTTCTGTAACTTCAGTTTCTACAACTTCAGTCTCTACAACTTCGGTTTCTACAACTTCAATTTCTGTAACTTCAGTTTCTACAACTTCAGTCTCTACAACTTTGATTTCTGTAACTTCAGTCTCCACAACTTCAGTCTCTACAACTTGGGTTTCTACAACTTTGATTTCTGTAACTTCAGTCTCCACAACTTCAATTTCTGCAACTTGGGTTTTGGCAATTTCCGTTATCATAACTGCACTTTTAACCGCTATGCTCATATCAAGGTTATCGGTTGCAGCAAGTTCAATTTCTTTGTTTAGTTTTTTTACAATCGGTGCAGGTAACACTGGAAGAGCATCTTCTGATGGTTCGATAATGTTGCTAGAAATCTGTTCACTTAACTGATTAGATGAGTTAAGTGTTTCTTCAATGGGTCTAAACTCCGACGTATCAGCGATTAGTACAGCTTGTTCTGACGCAGCTTGATCGGATACAGCTTGATCCGATACATCCTCAACTAATACAGCTGTAACCAATGCATCGTCTTCTGCAGCCAACGCTTCTGCAGTTACTGCAACCCGGGCAAATACCGTTTCTTGTGTATTAGAGTAGATTGGTTCTGCGCTTTGTATGATGCTATTCACATCGTCGTTAGTTGCTGTATTCAATTCTTCTACACTGACAATATCTGCCACAGCATAATCTCGAGGAGGCGGTGTTGGTTGGCTTAATGTTACTGGCGATGATAACTCCTTTTTGACTGAGTTAGTAATAGCTAAGCCGGCGAGCACAAGCTCAGCAATAGATTTTTGTGAATGGTCTACTGAGCCCCGAGGTGCTTGTCCAGCAACTACATTGTTGGTGTTATTTGATGGCTGCTTGCCTGTGTAGGATGCTAATTGAATGTTAGCGTCCCTAGAATTTAATAGGGTACTTAACGCTTGCTCGACCTGAGCTGGGGTTTTTGATTTTGGCTTAGCTTGATTGGCTGTCGCAGAGTCAGATAGAAAGGTAGATAGAAAGGCAATGACGACACATGTTACTAAGCTTGGTATTACTTTAGCCAATGGTATGTTCGGATAAATTGTCGTTTTCATTGAATTTTTCACTGTGTTCACCTGCCTTAAATGCTGACTTTCGCTAAATTGCCGTTTTGCGCTGCCAATACTGACTACCGATACTGGTTTTTATTGCTTTCGGATTTTGGAGTAAGCTGTTCTAGCCACTTTGCAACAGACAATGCTGCGCAATCGAAAGTGACGTTTTTTTAGATTATAATAAGTTCCATGGACAGGATACTAGCTGTACTGAAGGTTTGTCGTCTGCTAGATAATAGCTAGGTATGGTAAGTAATAACCTAACAAGGCATGTTGATGGACTTTAAGAACGTTTCAATTCGATTTTTAAGCTACTTTTGTGTCTTTTAAATCAAGTTAAAAGACACAAAAAAGGCGGGCATGCAGCAAAGTAACTCCGTTTCTTGGCTGCACGATCGCCTAATCACTGTGGCTTTTTTTCTATTTTAACGTAACTAAATCTCCATATAGTCAAGTATACCGTCTGCCGCTTTGCGACCTTCATCTATAGCTGTCACGACAAGATCTGAACCTCGCACCATGTCACCACCTGAAAATATTTTAGGGTTAGATGTCTGGAACGCAAAGCGACCTTTTGCGGGTGCTCTTACTCTACCTTTTTCATCCAATATTATACCGTACTCACCGAACCAAGGGGCAGGACTCGGCTGAAAACCAAAAGCAATAATGACCGCATCAGCTTCCAAAATATGCTCTGAGCCAGGGATTTCCACTGGCCGACGACGGCCTGCTGAATCTGGATCGCCCATTTCTGTTCTAACTACACGAACGCCAATAGTATTGCCTTTCTCATCCACAGCAATATCCAGTGGTTGCAGGTTGAATTGAAATTGCACACCTTCTTCCTTGGCATTTACCACTTCACGTCTTGAACCGGGCATGCTTTCTTCATCTCGACGATAGGCACAAGTTACCGATTCAGCATTTTGGCGAATGGAGCTTCTAACGCAATCCATCGTGGTATCACCACCGCCAAGTACCAACACTTTTTTACCTTTCATATCGATAAAGTCAGTGGCAGATTTTTCTATGCCCATTACGCGGTTAATATTAGCAATAAGAAAGGGAAGTGCTTCATAAACGCCTGGGGCACTCTCATGATCAAACCCTCCTTTCATTGACTTATACGTACCCATTCCTAAGAAAACCGCATCGTAACTATCAATTAAGTCTTGGAATTGAAGGTCCTTTCCAATTTCGGTGTTTAAAACGAATTCAATGCCCATATCCAAAAATATTTGATGACGTAGTTTAATCACTTCTTTTTCTAGCTTGAAGGATGGAATACCAAAAGTGAGTAAACCACCGATCTCTTGATACTTATCAAATACAACAGGCTTAACCCCATTTCGCACCAGAACATCGGCACAAGCTAAACCGGCAGGTCCTGCGCCGACAATGGCGACTTTTTTATCAGTCCAAACAACATCAGACATGTCAGGGCGCCAACCCATCTTAAATGCGGTGTCGGTAATATATTTTTCAATACTACCAATTGTTACCGCACCAAAATCGTCGTTTAGGGTGCAAGCGCCCTCGCACAGGCGATCTTGCGGACAGACACGACCGCAAACTTCAGGCAAACTGTTGGTTTTATGTGAAAGTTCTGCAGCTTCAATAATTTTGCCTTCATTGGCTAACGCTAGCCATTGCGGAATGAAGTTATGAACTGGACATTTCCATTCGCAATAAGGATTGCCGCAGTCCAAACAGCGATCAGCTTGTCCTTCTGTTTGCGATTTAGATAAAGGTTGGTAGATTTCGCCAAAATCCTCTTTTCTAATCATAATCGGTTTTTTTGCGGGATCGATGCGTTCAACGTCTACAAATTGATATACATTTTTAGCCATAATATTTTTCCCTTCCTATTGCGCTTGTACGCGTAGTTCTGCAGTGGAACGGCTGATATGGCCAAGCAAGTTTTTGACGTCGCTGGTTTTCGGCTTAATAAGCCTAAAGTTTTTACTTTCTTTGGCATAATTCGTCAGTAGATTTAGTGAGTGTTCACTACCTGTTTCTTCATAGTGGCGATTGATAAGTCCACGTAAATGTTCAGACAAAATAACCTTGTCGTCAACGCTCATAACATCAACAAGGTCTTCATTTACTCTATCACCCATATCATTAAATTCATCATACAAATATGCGAAACCACCCGTCATACCGGCACCGAAGTTAATCCCGATGCCACCAAGACAGGCCACAATACCGCCGGTCATATATTCACAACCGTTGTCGCCCATACCTTCTATAACCGCAACTGCACCTGAATTACGCACAGCAAAACGTTCACCAGCACGACCCGCAGCAAAAAGTTTTCCGCCGGTTGCGCCATATAAACAGGTATTGCCCATAATTGTGCTGCTATGGGTATCAAATGACACGTTACGTGGTGGGTGAATGACCAGCTTTCCGCCTGCCATGCCTTTACCTACGTAATCATTAGCATCGCCAATTAAGCGCATGTTCAATCCGCCTGCGTTCCAAACACCAAAGCTTTGGCCGACAGTACCGGTCAATGTGAGTTGAATAGGGATATCTACCATGCCTTGGTTACCATGTTTGCTGGCAATGTAGCCCGATAAGGTTGCACCAATACTGCGGTCCGTATTTCGGACTTTGTAAGCTGACTGTGCACCTTTTAAACTGTCAACGGCATGTTTGTTATCTTCTAATATCCGTTTGTTCAATACGCCTTTATCAATCGGCTCATTAGTCGCTCCGGCGCTAAATAAACGAGTATGTTTGCCGGCCTCTGGTTTAACCAAAAGGGGCGATAGGTCGAGGCGTTGTTGTTTAGCAGTTTGTCCTTTCAACAACGTCAGTAGTTCTGTTCTACCCACTAAATCTTCAAACTTAGTGACACCAATACTGGCCATAATTTCGCGTACTTCTTCGGCAAGAAACTTAAAGTAGTTCATGACCATCTCAGGTAACCCGATGAAGTAATTATCACGCAAGAATCTGTCTTGGGTTGCAACACCTGTTGCACAATTATTTAAGTGACAAATGCGCAAATATTTGCAGCCTAAAGCGACCATAGGGCCAGTGCCAAAGGCAAAGCTTTCAGCACCTAAAATCCCAGCTTTAACCACGTCCAAGCCTGTTTTTAAACCGCCATCGGTTTGTAATCGAACTTTGTGGCGTAATCCGTTTTCAACCAGTGCTTGCTGTGTCTCAGCTAAACCCAATTCAAAAGGGCTGCCTGCATACTTAACTGATGTTAATGGGCTGGCTCCTGTACCACCATCGTATCCAGAAATTGTAATTAAGTCGGCATAAGCTTTAGCCACACCGGTAGCAATTGTACCTACACCAGGTTCAGACACCAGTTTTACTGAGATCAGCGCTTTCGGGTTAACCTGTTTAAGGTCGAATATAAGCTGCGCTAAATCCTCAATTGAATAAATATCGTGGTGTGGTGGCGGCGAAATTAGCGTGACGCCGGGCACGGAAAAACGTAAATCAGCAATGTATTTATTAACTTTATCGCCCGGTAACTGGCCACCTTCACCGGGTTTAGCACCTTGAGCTACTTTAATTTGGATAACGCTTGCATTCATTAGGTAGTGTGGGGTTACGCCAAAGCGACCTGACGCGACTTGTTTGATTTTACTGTTTTTTTCAGTACTAAAACGCGCTGGATCCTCTCCACCTTCACCTGAATTTGACTGTCCGCCCAAACGATTCATTGCTATTGCTAACGCTTCATGTGCCTCTGGACTAAGTGAACCCATTGACATGGCCGCTGTATCAAAGCGCGGATATAGCTTTTCTGCGGGCTCGACTTGATCAATATGAATGGCTTCTTTAAAGCTCTTTATTTCCATTAGATCGCGCAAGTGCGAAGGCGCTCGGTCATTCACTAAATTGCTATACATTTTATAATCTGCGTAGTTTCCGCTAACAACCGCTTTTTGTAGTGAAGTCACGACATCTGGATTATAAGCATGGTATTCGCCACCGTGTACATATTTCAACAAACCACCGTGGGAAATTGTTTTGCGCTTTAGCCATGCAATTCTTGACAGATTTGTAAGGTCTTGCTCAAAGTCAATAAATGAGGCACCTTGAATACGGCTCGGTACGCCTTTAAAGCATAGTGCAACGACTTCACTATTGATCCCTACAGCTTCAAATAATTTAGAACTTCTGTAACTTGCAATCGTGCTAATGCCCATTTTAGACATTATCTTATACAGGCCTTTATTAATTCCTTTTCGGTAATTCAATAGGGCTTGCATAGGGCTAATATCTAATTCTTTCTTTTCGACCATTTGCTCAATAGTTTCATACGCTAAGAAAGGATAAATGGCGGTTGCGCCAAGGCCAATTAGTACCGCAAAATGATGAGGGTCTCTTGTTGAGCCCGTTTCTACAACGATATTAGCATCGCAACGTAGCGCTTTATCAATCAGTCTGCGTTGCACTGCGCCAACAGCCATGGCTGCAGGTATAGGTAATGTGTCTGGAGTGATATCTCGGTCTGTAAGCACTACAAAAACAGCACCACGTTCTCGAACCGCTTCTTCTACTTCATCGCAAATGCGGGTAATTGCTATAGCAAGACCTTCTTCAAGGCGATAGTTAAGTTGAATTTTTTCATTGTGATAGTGCTTTGCATCGAGTTCGCGCAATTGTTTTAAGTCTGTATACATAAGAATAGGAGATTCAAACAGCACTCGGTTTGCATAGCCGCTGGTTTCGTTAAATACGTTTTGTTCACGACCAATACAGGTAGCTAACGACATAACGTGGTTTTCACGCAATGAATCAATCGGCGGGTTGGTAACTTGCGCAAATTGCTGTCTAAAGTAATCATATAGGGTACGGCTATTGGACGACATAACTGCCATGGGCGTATCGTCGCCCATAGAACCTACCGCTTCTTGGCCATCTTTTGCCAGTACTTTGATTATTTGCTGCATTTCCTCGTAACTGTAGCCATGCAGCTTATGGTAGGTCGCCATTTTGTTATCATCAAAGGCGCGTATGCCAATTTTACTGTGGTCAGCACTCTCAACCGGAACAAGATGTTTAATATGGCTGTCTAGCCATTCTTTATATGGATGACGAGACTGTAAGTCTTCATCAATTTCATTAGTGCGCCAAATTTTACCTGTGTAGGTATCTACTGCTAGCATTTCACCCGGGCCAACACGGCCCTTTTCAATCACATCTTCCTGCTTATAATCCCAAATGCCAATTTCAGAAGCGAGGGTAATAAGACCATCTTTTGTAATGACATATCTAGCTGGGCGTAGTCCATTTCTATCTAGGTTGCACGCAACATGGCGACCATTGGTTAATACGATACCCGCTGGGCCATCCCATGGTTCCATATGCATTGAGTTAAATTCATAAAATGAACGTAATTCTTCACCCATGGTTTTGTTGTTTTGATAGGCAGGCGGCACCAATAGACGCATTGCGCGGAATAGATCCATTCCCCCGGCCAAGAATAGTTCGAGCATATTATCAAGCGAGCTTGAGTCAGAACCGTCGGTATTTATAAACGGTGCTGCTTGCATTAAATCTGGTATCAAGGGTGTCGCAAACTTACTTTCACGAGCCGCGGCCCAATCGCGGTTGGCCTTGATTGTGTTAATTTCACCGTTGTGTGCTAAGTATCTGAAAGGTTGTGCAAGCGGCCACTTAGGTAATGTGTTGGTTGAAAACCGCTGGTGGAATACGCAAATACTTGATTGTAAGCTTTCGTCGGCGAGATCAAGGTAAAAGGCCGGCAAGTCCTTTGGCATGACTAAGCCTTTATATATCGTCACCAACGCAGATAAACAAGCAACATAAAAATCAGGATCATCTTCTAAACGCTTTTCTGCGCGGCGTCTTGCCATATATAAACGACGCTCTAAATCATCTGTTCTCCAGCCGTTTGGACAGTTAACAAAGACTTGTTCAATTTGTGGAACGCCGGTCAACGCTAAGTCGCCAAGGACAGTCTTATCAACAGGAACTACTCGCCAGCCTAAAATTGGCAGCATTTCTCGTTCCATTTCTTCATTAAGAATTTGGCGAGACTGCTCGGCTAGCGTTGGGTTTTGACTCAAGAAAATCATACCCACGCCATAGTCTTTGGTTAATTTCCAACCTTTGTTTTGGGCAATTTTTTGATAAAAAGCGTCAGGTTTCTGTAATAAAAGTCCGCAACCATCTCCTGTTTTACCGTCGGCGGCTACGCCTCCACGGTGCTGCATGCGGTCTAACCCTTCAATTGCAGTTTTGACTAACTGGTGGCTTGCTTCACCTGTTGTATGTGCAATTAGTCCAAAACCACAATTGTCTTTAGAATCATTTTGATGATACAAACTCATATTTTCTCCTTCCACGGCAAAGCTCACCGAGGCACGTTGTCCTTGAACAAGCGTGATACTTGTTAAAAAAACGACACCGTCGCTGTATTTCATTTTATTGTTATTATTATTTGAGTTTTTTTGCTGTCGGTTTTAATCGAAATGTTGAACTGTTTTGACATTCAAGTATTTGGAATGTTTATGCATTAAAAATCGGATGAGATAAAATACCTATTCTCAATAAAGAAATCAATTATAAATACAAATAATATCAATATTTATTTCGTGAATGTTGCTTTACGTCAACTTTAATGCGGGTGATATAGATTTACTTAATTCTGTTTATATTAAATTTTACGATTTTTAAAAAAATAAGATCAAATCTTAAGCTTTAAATTGTGGAGTGGATGTTGAAAATGGTATTAGTTAAAGTCGATTTTTTTGAATGGAAATGTAAAGTTAACTACATAAGTATTAACCCAAATTGTACTAACTGGGTTTCAATTTATTTCTTTATTGTCACTTATTTTACATTTTTGTTAGCATGCGCTCTACCTATTAGTGTCTAAGACGATCTTTTTTTATGTATTTAAAACCACCAAATGATTCTTGGGCGATCAAATTTGCAAAATTTGTTGACCGCTTTGGCACCCTAAAAATCAGTATTTTGTTTGTCATATTTACACTTCTATTTACATTGATTGGGTCCTATATAGTAAGGACTACCTTAAATAGTCAAATTGACCCGGTAGACTTAATTAGTCCTCTGGTACTGACCCTATTGAGCGCCCCTTGGTTGTTATACTTTTTCAGTAAACTAATTAAACAGCTAGAGCATAGTCGAATTAACTTAGAAGAGGCAGTGAGTCAGTTAGAGCGCTTGCGCAAACACGATGTCATTTTAAATCGTGAATTACAGAATAATATTCGTCAATTGAATCATGAAATAGAACAACGTCGAAACGCGCAGTTAGAGCGTGAGCTCGTTTTTGAAGAGCTAGAACGAGAAATAAAAGAAAAATCTGAACAAGAAATGCAGGCAAGACGGCTATCGACTCTTACTCGCTCTATTATTGACGCGTCTCCTGACTTGATATATTACCGCAATGAAGAAGGGAGGTTTGCTGGTTGTAACCGGGTTGCTGAGGAAGTTACTGGTAAAACAGAAGCTGAACTATTAGGGCTAACGCCACATCAAGTTTACGATGAACAACTTGCTAGGCAGGTCGCAGCAAGTGACCATGAAGTACTAGAAACAAACGCGAGCTTGACCGAAGAGCTATGGTTACAGTACGCAGATGGTCGTAGGCGCTATTTTGAAATGCGTAAAGTGCCATTTTTTGATCAAGATGGACATCGCTTGGGTTTGTTAGCGTTTGGTCGTGATATGACTGATCGCAAACAAGCGGAAAGCGCAATAGCCCAGGCGAGCAAGGACAAGACTAAGTTTATTGCCACTATTAGCCATGAATTGCGGACACCGTTAAATGGCATCGTGGGTTTGAGCCGAATGCTGAGGGACACCCAATTAACTAAAGAGCAATTCGATTGGGTAAGCACTATCTATGCGAGTTCGATTACTCTGGGTAATATTTTCAACGATATTGTTGATCTCGATAAACTGGATAGGGACAAAGTTGAAATAGATTTAAAAACAGTCAACATGCGCGAGTTTACCAACGAAATTAGCAGTATTGTTAGCTTGCTAGCACAAGAAAAAAATCTAAGATTTAAATCTGAAATTACAGAGCCAATTCCTATTGCCATTGAAGCTGATGGAACAAGGTTGCGTCAAGTGCTATGGAATCTTTTGTTTAATGCGATTAAGTTCACTCAAAAGGGAGAGGTAAAGCTTACGTTAGAAGCGGTTGATCAAGGCGCAGGTAATGCAAAAGTTACCTTCAGGATCACGGATACTGGGGTTGGTATCCCCAAGGGTGAGTTGGATAAAATATTTGCGATGTATTATCAAGTTGATCACCCTGATCACAAATCGGGCACTGGAACTGGCATTGGGCTTGCGATTTGTAAGCAGATGGTCGACAAGATGGGCGGCGAAATTCTCTTGCACAGTGTCGTTGGTCAGGGTACGTGCTTTGAAATCGTGTTACCAGTCGCAATTAGCCAGCAACAAGCCAAATTGGTTGAATTACAAGTCAGCAACTTAAATATTTTGTTAGTTGAAGATATCGAATTAAATGTGTTGGTGGCTAAAGCATTATTAGAAAAATTAGGACAACGAGTTGATGTCGCCATGACCGGCACCGCAGCAATTGAAATGGCCCGAAAAACCCAATATGACCTGATCTTACTCGATATTCAACTTCCCGATATGACCGGCTTTGACGTCGCAAAAGTACTCCATGAAGAAGAATTAGTGTTACAAACTCCAATAGTAGCATTGACCGCAAACGTGATTAAAAAACGTGAAGAGTATCTACAAAATGGCATGGACGATATCATTACAAAGCCGATCAAAAAAAGTCGGGTGATAGAAGTGTTCAACGAATTGTTTGATGAAGAACAGAAGCATGACGAGAGACCCCCGACAAGTGAAGTCGTGAGTATTCCTAAAGTAGATAAGATATTAGATGTCGATATGCTGCAGATGCTGATTGAGACAATTGGTGAAGACATGGTGCGCACAAGTTTAGGCATGTTCAAAGAGAAAATACCCGATTATATGGAATTATTGAATGTCTCCCTCGCCGCAAATGAAAAAGCTGAAGTGTGTTCTCAAGCTCATAAAATTAAAGGCGCAGCGGGGTCTGTCGGCTTATTACGTGTGCTCCAAATAGCCAACAGAATTCAAGAAGGTGATCACCCTGCTTGGTGGGAAAACGTTCATGATTGGGTTGCAGAGCTAGAAATGGCGATCGAAAAGGACGTTGAGCACTTATTAGAGTGGGTAAATGCTAACAAGATAGATGACTAAACACGAGTTGATACTAATATAGATAGGCATCGAGAATAGAAATGACGACAAGTTACTCGATACCAGCCGGCACCAATAAAGTCGAGCTAGAAATAAAACGTAGCAAGTTTATTGCCTATGCGATTAACGTTAGTGATAGGCAGCAAGCGGAAGCTTTTGTGAAGCATTTAAAGAGCACTAACCCTCAAGCTAATCATGTTTGCTGGGCTTATATTGCAGGCTCTCCTGACACCACTGAGCGCTCAATGAGTGACGATGGTGAGCCTAGCGGCACAGCCGGAATGCCTATGTTAAAAGTACTTCAATATAGCGGGCTAGGTGATATAGCGGTTGCTGTTGTCAGATATTTTGGTGGCACAAAGCTAGGAACAGGAGGCTTACAACGGGCCTATTCTGATGCTGTTGTTCAAGTATTAGAAAATTTACCACTATCGCTAAAAGTGAGTCGTATTAGATTCAAAATTGAATATGACTATCGCTTTCAAGGAGCAATAGCTCGACTATTGCAACGCTATGCTGCACAGGATATTGAGGCTACTTATCATAGCAATGTTATGCATAATTTCGCGGTCGCTGCCAGTGATGCACCGGCATTGCAAGACGAGTTGATTGATATCACGTCTGACAATATTGTTATTCTTGGACTTGATCAATAAACCCTCATGATTTATTGAATAAGCTGATTTTTCGAGTGAAATTAGCAGCAAGTGCAAGAAATCAAATCAAGAATAAGGTAGCGGTGCCCAAAAAGGCAAATATACCGACAACGTCTGTGATGGTAGTCAATATAACGCTGCCAGCGAGCGCAGGGTCAATATTTAATCTCTTCATGATAATCGGTAAAGTGGCGCCAGCCAAACCGGCTGCAATCATGTTCATTAACATTGCGAAGGCAATCACAACACCCAGCATAAAGTCTTGTTTCCACAGCGCAATAACTGAGGCGATAAGGGTTGCCCATATGATGCCATTTAAAAAACCAATTGCCAGTTCCTTTTTGACCAGCCAGACCGCATTACTTTGACTGACATGGCCTAAAGCCATACCACGAATAACTAGGGTAAGTGTCTGATTACCTGCGACACCGCCCATACTAGGTACGATTGTATTCAAAATTGCTAATACCGCGAGTTGGCTTAATGTTGCTTCAAATAAATCGCTCACGGCGGCAGCCATTAACGCTGTTACTAAATTAACGCCAAGCCAAATTGAGCGGCGCTTTGTACTTTGTCCAACAGGAGCAAAGGTATCTTCTTCGTCATCTAAACCCGCCATACTCATCATCGAGTGTTCGGCGTCCTCACGAATAATATCCACAACATCATCAATTGTGATACGCCCAACCAGCGTTTTATTGGCATCTATGACCGGGGCGGAAAGCCAATCATAACGTTCAAACATACCCGCAACTTCACTATCACTCATGTTGACGGGAATGGTTTTTGCGTCTTCATTCATGATCTCATTTACGCTGATATCAGGAGATGAAGTAAGTAGTTTGGTGACCGGCACGGTGCCGAGTAAATTATCATGACGATTAACAACATATAAGGTATCGGTGTTTTCAGGCAATTCACCTTTTAAGCGCAAATAGCGAAGTACCACGTCAATACTGACATCTGGACGCAAAGTGATGGTATCGGTGTTCATCATGAAACCGGCAGTATCTTCACCATAGGATAGGGCTTTTTCCGCACGCAAACGGTCTTGTGCGTCCATTGATTTTAAAATACTTTGTAGGACTGTCTCAGGAAGGGAGCTTAGTGTTTCAGCTAGGTCATCGGTATCCATGTCTTCGAGTGCATCAACAACACTCGAAGGTACCATTTTAGAAATAATACCGTTACGAACATCTTCCGACAATTCTTCAAGTACATCACCATGAAAATCAGCATCAATAAGTTGCCAAAGTTCATTACGAGTCTTAGTTGGACTGGACTCTAATAAAAGAGCAACGTCGCCTGGTTGTAGATCATGCAGTAACTTTCGAACCTGCACAAAAGTTCCGTCGCTAAGCGATTCGCTTATCGAAGATAATTGACTTTGTACATTTTTTAATTCAAAAGTTTCAGCCATAAGAACCTATTATTATTGTCGTCATACCTGAATTGAAAACCGAAATGAAGATAAAGCTGCGCCACATGTGAGCTTATTGTTGGTTGTGGTCAATAGTATAACATCAACTTTGCAAATATTAGCTAGTTTAGCTGCACTCTTAGAATAGATAAACCAATAGAAAAGCTAAATAGAGCGTACTAGAGGTTAATACGCGCGGTAATTATTCGTCTTCGTTAAACTTATTTACGATCAAGTTTTCAATAGCTTGCATCGCATTCTCTGCATCAATGCCATCGCAGCGCAAGAGAACTTGTTTACCCTGACTACTCTCAAGCATCATAAGCGCTAAGACGCTGTTAGCAAATGCTTCTTTATCACCTTGATGCATTGTTATAGTTGCTTCAAATTGATTAGCTAAGGTCGCTAACTGTGTTGCTGCACGCGCATGTAAGCCCAGCTTATTAACAATGGTGAGTTGTTTTTCTATTATCATGCTTGGGGCCTTTCTTGAGAATCAGGCTCAGTGTCTTCGTGCTTCACTAATTTCAATTCACGATGCCTAATTTGCACGTCGCCATGGCTTGCACGGAAGCTACTTGCAAGCGCCTCAGCGACAAATACAGAACGGTGTTGTCCGCCTGTGCAGCCAATAGCGACGGTGACATAGCTGCGGTTATTTCTTTCCAAATGTGGCAACCAAGTTGATAGCAAATTTTGGATTTGCCAAATAAACTTGGTGACGAGTGGTTGTGCTCCTAAAAATAATTGTACGAGTCCATCGAGTCCATTCAGTGGCTTTAAGTCGGGTTCCCAATGTGGATTAGGTAAAAAACGAGCATCGAACACGTAATCTGCATCTCTTGGAATACCGTATTTGAAACCGAACGACTCAAAAACCATAACCAGGTTGGTACTTTTTTTACCTAATACTCGCTCTCGGATAAGTTCAGACAACTCATGCAGTGACAAATTATCAGTATTGATATGTAAATCTGCTTTTTCTGATACCGGAACCAGTATTTCTCGTTCAGCTTCAATTGATTCAGCCAGTGATTTGTTTAGCTTGAATAGGGGATGAAGGCGTCTTGTTTCGCTATAGCGTTTGATCAACACATCGTCGCTGGCATCCAGATAAAGAATGGTAACGTCCCATATGCTAGGTAAGAAATCGACTATTTCACTGAGTTCATTTACCATTTTAGGCATGTTTCTTACGTCAATACTAACCGCCACTTTTTCGCTTTCGTCAGCGAGGGCATGAGTCAGTGTAGGCAGTAAATTTACAGGTATGTTATCAACACAATAATAACCTAGGTCCTCTAGGGCTCTTAATGCAATTGATTTGCCAGAGCCAGAGCGACCACTGATAATTAAGAGTTTCACGTATACATGTCCTTTCGGTGTTGATAACAGTTGTTAAGCGCCAGACAAGGCCGTCGCTGTTTGCTTATGCTAGCGCTAAAATGATTTGGTCTTTGTTTGCTGCATTCCTAATTGCCTTCACAATATTTTTATCACTCAGTTTTTTGGCGATAGAAGAAAGTGTTTGAAGGTGTTCTTGAGTTTGTTCACGAGGCACTAATAATGCAAAAAAGATGTCCACAGGTTTGTCATCTATTGCATCAAATTGGATAGGTTGTTCGCTCGTTACAATAATCGCAACTATGTCTTCGATACCTTCAATTCTGCCATGTGGAATGGCAATTCCATTACCGATGCCGGTACTGCCCATTTTTTCGCGAGCCAGCATGCTTGAGAGGACATCATTTAAATCTAGTTGCGGGTTCCCCTTCACTGCAATGTCGCTAATGACTTCAAAAATTCTTTTTTTGCTATGGCAGTCAACCGCACATTCAGTGCGGTCGAGTGAAATAATATCAGATATAATCATAATACTCAGGCGACTAATGTCGTTTCGATTTTTCCTTATGCTTAATGACTTGGCGATCTAACTTGTCAATCAATCCATCAATAGCGGCGTACATATCGGTATGTTCGGCATTTGCGTGAACGACTTCACCCTTCAGGTGCAGCGTTGCTTCTGCTTTTTGATTTATTTTTTCTACATTTAACACCACATGTACATTACTGATATGGTCAAAGTGCCTTTCTAATTTTTCAAATTTAGTGTCGACGTATGCTTTTAGTGAATCGGTAATATCAATATGATGACCAGTTAGATTTATTTGCATAATTTTACGTCCTCTTGTGTAGTCTACAGTAGACTTTTTCTTTGGTTCGACGGGGGAATCGAGAGCGATTCTCGATATTTCGCAATTGTTCGTCGAGCAACTTGAATGCCTTGTTCGGCTAATAATTGCGCAATCTTGCTATCACTAAGTGGTTTACTAACAACCTCGGCTGCAACAAGTTTTTTGATAAATGCTCTAATCGCAGTAGAGGAACATTCACCGCCAGATTCGGTTGAAACATGGCTAGAGAAAAAGTACTTCAGCTCAAAAATGCCTCTAGGTGTATGCATATACTTCTGAGTGGTCACCCGTGAAATAGTCGATTCGTGCATATCTACCATTTCAGCAACGTCGTTTAAAACCATGGGTTTCATCATTTCAGGCCCATGCTCAAAAAAGCCCATTTGTTGCTGAACAATGCAATGAGACACTTTTAAAAGTGTTTCATTGCGACTTTGTAAGCTTTTTATAAACCATTTAGCTTCTTGTAAGTGTGACTTAATATATTGTGAATCGTTCGTATTTTTTGTGCTTTTACTGAGTGCTACATACTCTTTGTTGACTATCAAGGGTGGCAGTGAGTCGCCATTTAGTTCAACAGTCCAGCGCCCATTCTTTTTTGTAACCGTCACATCAGGAATAATATATTCCGCATCCTTTACTGCAATTGCACTGCCGGGACGCGCGTTAAGCGTTTGCAGTAGACGTATTGCTTCACGCAATTGGTCCTCTTTGAGCCGCGTTTTACGCATTAACGTTCTGTAATCTTTGCTGCTTAGTAAATCACTGTGCTCAGATAACAAAAGACGAGCTTCGGCTAGCCAAGGTGTAGCGGGGTCAAATTGAGCCAATTGGATCATTAGGCATTCTTGCGGATTGCGAGAGCCTGATCCAATGGGGTCAAACATTTGAATTCGTTTAACTACACATTCAACTTCGTCTAATTCGATTTCTTCATTTTGTAAGCTATCTAAAATTTCTTCACAGCTAACAGTCAAGTAACCAGACTCGTCAATTGAATCAATAATAGCTATGGCAATAGAACGATCGACATCTGAAAAAGGAGTTAATTCCATCTGCCATATAAGATGGTCTTGGATATTTTCGGTGGTCTCACCTTGAAATATATAGTCGTCCTCCGCTGCACCATTTGATATGTTAGCCGGCGCAGATGAAGCACTCAAATACTCTTCCCAAGAACTGTCGAGGGGTAAGTCATCTGGAATTTGATCGTTTTCCAGCGCGTCGTGGCTATCAACGTTGTCTGAGTTTTCAGCACTAAGCGACTTTTTGTCAGTATAGTCTTGAGGCTCTGATTCGTGGTCTGGGTTGCTGGTGTTATGCTCAGTTTCATCAATTTCTAATAGCGGATTAGAATCCAAAGCTTCTTGAATTTCTAGCTGAAGGTCCAGAGTAGACAGCTGTAATAATTTAATCGCCTGCTGAAGCTGTGGCGTCATTGTTAGTTGTTGACTAAATTTTAACTGCAATGAGGGTTTCATTGATGTCCTACATTGATTTCTAGCTGCGCAAAAAGCCTGTTACTAAACATGATACACCTATAATACAAATTGGTCGCCGAGATATACATCTCTTACTTTTTGGTTACTTAGTACCTCATCAGCCGTTCCTGATGCAATCAGTTCACCGTGACTTACAATATATGCTTTTTCACATACGTCTAGTGTTTCTCTAACATTATGATCTGTGATCAACACACCAATATTGCGTTCTTTTAACTGCTTAATTATCTTCTTTATATCATTAACAGAAATTGGGTCAACACCGGCGAAAGGTTCATCGAGCAAAATAAACTTTGGATTTGCCGCTAAAGCTCGCGCAATTTCAACGCGGCGGCGCTCTCCACCGGACAAACTCATTCCTAAATTATTTCTTATATGATTAACATTAAACTCATTCATAAGATCATCAGCCTTTTGTTCTCGCTGATCTTTTGTTAACTCTTTGCGGGTCTGTAAAATCGCCATTAAGTTTTCGTACACGGTGAGTTTTCGAAAAATAGATGCTTCTTGTGGTAAATAACCAATACCATGGCGGGCTCGTTCATGCATAGGTTGAATTGACATGTCCAATTGGTCAATCAAAATTTCGCCTTTATCAAGCGGCACCAAACCTACAATCATATAGAAAGTGGTTGTTTTACCTGCTCCATTAGGACCTAACAAGCCCACAATTTGACCTGTCGATACCTCTAAGCTTACATCCTTGACAACCTGTCTTGCTTTATATGACTTAGCCAGATGTTTGGCAACCAGCGTGCTCACTTTTTGGTTTCCTTTTGCTTTTCAATCGCTTCTTTTGTTTGTTTCAACGCCGCGCCATCAAATACGGTAACAACTTGTTTTTGGCTATCTGTGTTTTTTTGCGCTTGCCACTGTTCTTTTAAAATATCATAAATAATCGAGTCAGTTTTGATACTAAAGGCATTTTGATATAGCTCTGCGTTGCCTTTCAACGAAATGGTTTTAGTGGCTTTTTCGTATCGAATACTATTTGCTTTGGCAACAACCATGGTGCCGTCGGCGAGCTGTTGGGTATAGCTAGCAGGATTGCCGGTGGCTTCAAATACTTCTTTATCATTACCAAGCGCAGCTGATACTTTTAATCTGTCCGCTTCGATTTTCAAAGTACCTTGGGTGATCTTTACATTGCCCTCGTGTACAGCGACTTTCTCTTTGCCATCGCCAAAACTCTTATCTGATGACAGCATAGTCGGTTTGTCAAAGTCTGCTTTCTTGACCACTTCTTGTGCATTTAACAAGTTCGCTCCTGCTACAAAAAGCAGACTAGCGAGCAGGTAAGTATTTAGTTTGAACATGGTTTTTTAACTCATATTTTTGGGTTTCTAAATTGGCTTCGAACCCTATGCCATTAATGATAACGTTTGCACCAGAAATAACTAGTGGTTGATCAGACGCAATTGTATTGGTCAATAGATCGATCTCAATGAAATCAGTCGATATGGTTTGAATATAGTATTCGGATTGTAAGTTACGGATTTGTACACTATTAACCAATTCAATTGTGTTATCGTCGTAAAAAGTACCCTCATCGGCATTCAGTTGCCAGCGTGAGCCATCTCCCTGCAGGAAAATTGTGTACTCGGGTTGCGTAAAATTAACAAACCCGAGCATATCAAAATGTTCCATTTTTTCTGCACTGACTAGATAGGTCAAATTACCATTTTTGTCAAAAAATTTACTGCGAAGGTTTTTGGCTTCGTAATTGGGTAATAACGCAGCGTCTTTATCACTGACGATAACTTTTTTATCGTCAGCTAGCCACGATGGTAAATACAGTGCGAATACGGCACTGAATATTAAGACAATACTGATAACTAGCCTATTCATATACTTGCTCCATGAATATCAAAAAGATTACCCTTAGCCTGCAGAATAATATCACAGACCTCACGCACAGCGCCGTGACCGCCTGGCAGTGTTGTGCAAAATGTGGCTTTTTGTTTAACCAAAGGATGAGCATCAGCAACAGCGATGCCAATCGCGCTTGCGCTAAACATGCCTAGATCAGGCATGTCGTCACCAATACTTGCAATTGTCGCATTGGTATAACCAAACTCGGTAATCAATTCATTTATGGCGGTTAGTTTGTCTTCTCTATTTTGCATTATATGGTCAACGTTCAGCGCCGTCATACGTTGCTGGACAATACTTGATTCACGCCCCGTAATAACGGCCACTTTGACGCCAACGCTGACTAACGATCTGATACCGTAGCCGTCTTTGGTATTAAATGCTTTAAGTTCTTCGCCTTGATTACCTAGTAATATAGTGCCATCAGAAAAAACACCATCAACATCGCATACGAGCAATTCAATTGTCTTAAAATGTTCGAATAAATCTGCATCAATTTGACCGTACAAGGTTTCGATTTTTGACATTAAACGACACCCGCTTTAAGTAGGGTGTGCATTTTAATTGCGCCAACTGGTTTTTGTGCATCATTGACAATAAACATCGCACTAATCTTGTGTTTTTGCATCAGATTTAGTGCATCTACCGCCAGTTTACCTTGGATCATGGTGATACTATTCGGGGTCATGACCTGTTCAACTGTCGATTTGTGAATATCGATACGTCTGTCTAACGCTCTGCGCAAGTCGCCGTCGGTAAAAACACCGAGTAAATTCTTATCACTATCAATCACCCCGGTCATACCCAAGCCTTTGTCAGATATTTCTAACAAAGCTTGCATCACAGTTGCAGAATGACTGACCAGAGGGAGTTCTTGTTTAACAGCCATTATTTGGTCAACGGTGAGCAGTAACTTTCTCCCCAATGAACCACCTGGATGAGACAATGCAAAATCGTTGGCGGTAAACCCTTTCGCTTCAAGCAATGCAACTGCCAATGCATCGCCTAATACTAGCGTTGCAGTTGTGCTTGTCGTTGGCGCAAGACCCAGTGAACAGGCTTCTTTTTCTACATTTATATCTAAAGCGACATCTGAGAACTTGGCTAATGTGCTCTTTGGGTTGTTAGTAATCGCAATAACTGGCACACCCAGTCGTTTAACAACGGGCAAAAGGCCAGTTAACTCATGTGTCTCACCAGAGTTAGATATGCCAATGAGCACATCACCTTTGGCTAACATCCCCAAGTCGCCATGGTTGGCCTCACCGGGATGCATAAAAAAAGCAGGAGTGCCTGTACTCGCAAGAGTTGACGCAATTTTGTTACCAATGTGACCAGATTTTCCCATTCCGCATACGACTACCTTGCCATTGCAGTTAAGCATTAACTTGCAGGCTTGGTTAAAACTATCATTCAAACTGTTTCGCAGCTTTTGTAAAGCTTCAATTTCGTTTTCAAAGACGGTTTGTGCGGTTTCTAAAAAACTAATCTGTTCGCTCATGCTATGTTAGTAGCCTCGTGTTTTATTCATGCTAATAATCAGCATAGACTACCTTACATGAATTTTGTCTGAATCGTATATCTGGAATTTTACGTAAATAACCAATATTGATAGAAAAGAAACGCCATCACCAAAACAGCACCTTCATACCGATTAATTCGCCGAGTGCCCCGCAAATTAAAACAGAACAGGAATAGCAATATGGTCACCCCTAACATGGCGTAAGAGTCACGAGCTGATACATTCATATCCAATACGGTTGGGATAATCAAGCCTGGCATGGCGAGTACGGCTAAGATATTGAAAATATTCGAACCAATGATGTTTCCTATTACCAAATCATCTTCACCTTTGCGGACACCCGCAATGCTTGCCGCAAGTTCTGGTAAACTGGTTCCTAATGCGATAATTGTTAAACCGATGACGAGGTCGCTGACACCAAAGAAACGTGCTATATAAACTGCACTTTCTACTAAGAAGTGGGCACTTAACGGAAGCATGACTAATCCTACTACCACCCACATTACCGCCTTTATTGTCGGTATATTATTGGGGATTTCATCTGCAGTTTCAGTATTTAGTGGATCGTTCTTTTCAACTTTGAGTGACAACCAAGCCATGATTGCGAGCACCAACACGAATAAAGTGATTAATATGACACCTTCAGTTTGGCTAAGATAATTGTCTGAAAGAAAGTAAATACCAATAAGGGTTACCAACAGAAGAACAGGTAATTCGCGTTTTAAAGTAGTAGATGAGACCAATAGGGGTTTGATAAGTGCTGTTATGCCGAGGACAAGCGCAATATTCGTAATATTCGACCCTATTGCATTACCAACTGCCGTGTTTGGATTGCCATTTAACGATGCTGTTGCGGAAACAACAATTTCAGGAGCACTCGAACCCATAGCGACTATTGTTAGCCCTATCATCATAGGGGACACGCCATAGTTTTTGGCGAGAGCGGAAGCACCATAAACAAATTTGTCCGCGCTCCAACTCAGCACGGCTAAACCTATTAAAAATATAATGATTTGTGTAATCACGCAGTTTTAAATCTCTTCTAAATGGTTTTCTATTGTCGCAAAAAGCCCACCGGTTTGACACTAAAAAAGCGAGAAATATCACTCAAATATACTTTTTTAATGCTTTCGCTCAGTAGTCAATTCCTATTTGATATTTTTTGTTACAGATTTATGCCTTTTTAGCCCTCCAATAGTGAGAATCAATAACACTATAGTCTATTTAATACGTTACAATCCGTCACACGGTACGCTTGTTTTATGTAAATTTGTATAAAAGTACAAAAAATAGAATAAAAACGACAAAAATCCGGTCTTGCTCAGCGTGTAGTCATTAAATATTGGTAATGTAATGAACCTTCAGAGGTACTTGTCAGTCTTTACAAACAGAAAATTAACTTATCGTTAAAAAACGCGATGATTAGCGATGATCAAAAAATTTTTGATTAGCGCAGTTTTGTTATTGGCACCAAAGGGGTATATAAAAGGGGAATACAAAGTTGATAATACAAAGCTGTATTATATAAAAGAACCTACTAAACCCAGTTAAACAAATAGATTTTGATAGAATTTAGTATAGATAGGTTATTAGAAATGAAAATCATTCAAATAGGGATCAAAAAAATCGAATGTCAAAGATTTTAGTTGATATCAACAAAATGCACTTCCAACGAGGTGGTAGGGTCATTTATGACAGCATATCGATGCAAGTCAAAAAGGGCGCGATCACTGCGGTGATGGGACCGAGCGGGATCGGCAAAACGACGCTGTTAAAATTGATTGGCGGTCAACTCTACCCAGACGGCGGTGAAGTGCTGTTTCAAGACGAAAATATTCATCAAATGAGTCGCAAACGCTTATATGATGTTCGCCGCAAAATGAGCATGCTTTTTCAAAGTGGGGCGCTGTTTACGAATATCTCAGTATTTGACAATGTGGCGTTTCCGTTAAGGGAGCATACAAAGCTGTCCGAGGAAGTAATTGAAACAATCGTGTTATTAAAACTAGAAGCGGTTGGTTTGCGTGGTGCAGCTTATTTAATGCCAAACGAGTTGTCGGGTGGCATGGCAAGAAGGGCGGCGCTAGCAAGAGCAATTGCGCTGGACCCTGACATGATTATGTATGATGAGCCTTTTGCCGGGCAAGATCCGATATCGATGGGCGTATTGGTTAAGTTAATTAAAGAGCTTAACTCAGCCTTAGGTTTGACAAGTATTGTTGTTACTCATGATGTAAAAGAAGTACTGACTATCGCGGACTACGCATATATTCTTGCGGATAAGCGAATTATTGGTGCGGGTACGCCGGAAGAAATTCGAAACTCTTCATCTGAGTTAGTGCAGCAATTTTTGCAAGGTAACGCCGATGGTCCTGTGCCATTTCACTTTCCTGCATCGTCTATTCAAGACGCGTTTCTGGGGGCTACATAGTGAATTGGTTGATTAATTTGGGCGCCAACACGCTATCTAGGCTAAGTGCCATTGGTAATGCATCACTGATGTTATGGGGAGGTTTGTTTGCGGTTCCAAGGTTGAAGAATATTCCGCTCATTATTCAGCAAGTTTATGTTGTAGGTGTGCAGAGTCTACTCATTATAATCGTGTCAGGCTTGTTTATTGGTATGGTCATGGCATTGCAGGGATATACCATTCTGGTCAATTACGGGGCGGAGGGAAGCCTAGGACCGATGGTTGCTTTGTCTCTACTAAGAGAATTAGGCCCCGTTGTTACCGCATTACTGTTCGCCGGCCGTGCTGGGTCAGCATTGACAGCAGAAATTGGTTTGATGAAGGCGACTGAGCAGCTAAGTAGTCTTGAAATGATGGCTGTTGACCCATTGCGACGCATCATAGCACCACGATTTTGGGCCGGCGTAATATCAATGCCTCTGTTGGCCTTGATTTTTAGTGCAGTCGGCATTTTAGGTGGGCATTTGGTTGGTGTTGATTGGTTAGGAGTCGATTCAGGTAGCTATTGGTCGATTATGCAGTCAACGGTAGATTGGGACAAAGATGTCATCAATGGCGTTATTAAAAGCGTTGTATTTGCTTTAGTTGTGGTTTGGATTGCACTTTATAAAGGATACGATGCGATACCAACATCAGAGGGTATTAGTAAGGCAACGACGGAAACCGTCGTGTTCTCTTCGTTGGCGATTTTAGGTATAGATTTCGTGCTTACAGCACTGATGTTTGGAATTAATTAGGAAATAAAATGACGAGCAAAAAAACAGAATTAATGGTCGGTATATTTGTTGCTCTAGCAATAGCAGCAACCTTATTACTGGCTTTGCAAGTCGCTAATCAAGGTATGAGCGGCAGTGGTGAGATTTACAAAGTTAGCGCTAAGTTTGATAATATTGGTGGATTAAAAGCGAGATCATCCGTAAAAGTAGGGGGTGTCATTGTTGGTAGAGTGTCGCGAATATATTTAGATGAGAGAGAGCTTATTCCTGTTGTCGAAATGGAAATATCGTCAAATTATGCTAGAACATTTCCAGAAACCAGCTCCGTATCGATACTTACAGCGGGATTGCTAGGTGAACAATATGTTGGTTTAACACCAGGATTTGTATTTCCAGGTGAAGACCCAATTTATATTGGTGATCAAGACGGTGAAACAAAATTCATCGTTGATACAAAGTCAGCGTTAGTATTGGAAGACCTTATTGGTCAATTTTTGTTTGGCAAAGATTCAGAATGATAATTAAGACAGCAACAGCAGAAAAGGAGAATAGTGTGAATAAGCATTTTGATAGCCTAAAAAAATGGTTTTTATCAATTTTAACAGCCATGATTTTTATGGTGCCAGCGACGATGACAAATGCATCAGAGCAAAACGATCCGTACGTTATGATAAATGAAGTTGCTTCATTAACTTTTGACCGTATGAAACGTGAAAAAGAACAAATCAGTAAGAATCCTGAACTGTTGCGCACGGTCATGGAAGAAGAATTATTACCGTATATCGATTACCGCTTTTCAGCATTCAAAGTGTTGGGGAAATATGCGAGTAAAGTACCCAGAGAAAAATTGTTAGAGTTTGTGTCGGTCTTCAGAGAATACTTAATTACCAGCTATGCTGTCGCATTGGGTTATTATGACGACCAACTTGTTGATTTTGCACCGGCGCTAGAATTTGACGGACGTTCCGATGTAACCGTACGTGCTATTATAAGAGACGGCGAACGTCCTGATATCAAAGTGGCATTTAAGGTTCGTAAAGATCGCAAATCTGATCAATGGCAAGTATATGATATGGTTGCCGAGGGTATTAGTTTATTATCTAGCAAACGCACTGAATTTGAATCTATTTTGCGTCAGGATGGCATTGATAAAGTAATTCAATTAATGAGAAAAAACATTGCTGAGCCTATGAAACTTAACAAAAAACTAGAAAAATAAGGTGTAGCATAAATGCAAGCTGAACTCGAGTTACGAGACAAAGTACTAACGTTAGTGGTAAAAGGTGACCTTGATCAACTGACCCTGACGAAAGACTATTGGGTCTGGATCGATGCCAATGCTAAAAAACAACTTCATGATGCAGCCAGCTTGATGGTTTGTCTCAATGATGTTGATAGAGCCGATAGTGCGGGTCTGGCTTGGTTAATTAATCTTAAACGTGATTTAAAACAGCACAATGTTGATGTTAGTATTCATCACTCACCTACAAAATTAATCGAGTTGGCAAAACTGAGTAATGCCGACAGCTTTCTAGTATAGATCAGAATAGAGAAAAGAATGACAAATGAAGAAATTGCGAGTTTATTGAAGTCCGAGCTGACATTAGTGGATGTTAAAGTTAAGAGTGAAGGTTCACATTTTCAGATTATTGCTGTCGATAATCGCTTCGAAACGATGCCAAGAGTAAAAAAACAGCAGCTAATTTATGGGCCACTGTCTGCTAAAATTGCAGATGGCACCATGCATGCTATTACAATTAAGACATTTACTGTTGACCAATGGCAACGAGAAAAACTGTTTCATTCTTAAAACGAATTGAAGGCATAATAATAAAAAAATATATAGAAAAGAGAGTATCCGTGGACAAGTTGGTAATCACTAAAAGCCGGCCATTATCTGGCTCAGTTACAATTTCGGGTGCGAAAAATGCCGCACTACCATTGCTTATTTCGAGTTTATTGGCTGATTCAACTTGTTCGTTTCAGAATGTGCCTGCACTAAGAGACATCAGCACCACATTGCTGCTGTTGAAAGACTTTGGTGCAAGTATTAACCAAGTCGATAAAAATCATGTCGAAATTGATGCAAGTAACTTAAATAGCGTTACTGCGTCATATGACTTAGTGAGCACGATGCGTGCTTCAATCTTAGTTTTGGGACCGTTGTTAGCCAAACATGGTAAAGCAAACGTTTCATTGCCGGGTGGGTGTGCCATTGGCGCCCGTCCCGTTAACTTGCACTTGACCGGCCTTGAAAAAATGGGCGCCAAAATAGAAATGGACGAAGGTTACATCCGAGCAGAGGTAGATGGACGCTTGAAAGGTGCTCGTATATTCATGGATATTGTGAGCGTTGGTGCAACCGAAAACTTAATGATGGCAGCGACACTAGCTGATGGCGATACGATCCTTGAAAATGCCGCTAGAGAGCCTGAAATTGTGGATTTAGCCAACTGTTTGAATAGCATGGGTGCAAAAGTCGTTGGTGCCGGCACTGATAGCGTTAAAATTACCGGCGTGAAAAGTCTAAAGGGGTGCAATTACAGTGTGCTACCTGATCGCATAGAAACTGGCACATTTCTGGTGGCTGCAGCAGTATCTGGTGGCAGCGTGCGCTGTGAAAACGCGGAGCCATCAACATTGGACGCTGTGATCAGTAAGCTTGAACAAGCGGGTGCAAAAATAACTATCGGAGAAGACTGGATTGAATTGGACATGCAGGGCAAATTACCCAAAGCGGTCAATTTGAAAACGGCACCACATCCTGGTTTTCCTACAGACATGCAAGCTCAATTCATGACCTTGAATTCGGTTGCTCAAGGTTCAGGCGTTATTACTGAAACTATTTTTGAAAATCGTTTTATGCATGTACCAGAATTACAGCGCATGGGCGCTGAAATAAAACTAGAAGGCAACAGTGCCGTGTCTAAGGGCAATTCGAAACTAAAAGGTGCGCAAGTGATGGCAACCGATCTTAGAGCTTCGGCAAGCTTAGTTATCGCTGGTTTAGTGGCTGAAGGTGAGACAATTGTAAATCGAATTTATCACTTAGATAGAGGCTACGAAGCGATTGAACATAAGTTAGGTGGTTTGGGCGCCAGCATCAAGCGTGTGAAAGAATAACAAGCTAGTCACTTACCATCAACGCAGGATAGAGCCTATTTATGTTTTAGTTCCTACCTTAATAGTGTCTACGAGGATGCTGAAGAACCAACAATCACGTTTAGTGTAATGAGTTCTTCATTGCGTTCAATCCTCAAGGTGATTTCGGTTCCAGGGACCGTTTGACTGACCATATTCAACGCTTGGCCGGTATCATTCTGCTCAATTTCAAAACCATTGATAGAAAGTAAAACATCATTCAATTTTAACCCCGCGTCATCAGCCGGACCGCCACGCGTAATAGCAGTCACAATCATGCCTTTGCGTCCTATTAGTGCGTTTCCTGTGAAGCCCAATTGTCCACGCACGACAGTCCCGGAGACAATAATCTCTTCCATTACTTTTTTTGCTAACTCATATGGAACAGCAAAGTTAATGCCGTCGACGGTGGTTAATCCGCCGCCAGCGGGTCCTCGTGTTTTAAAGTTAGCATTCGTGATACCAACTAAATATCCATTGCTATCAACCAGTGCTCCACCTGAATTGCCTGGATGTAAAACAGCATCAGTTTGAATAAAATCAAAATAGTTGGCAAGGTTGTTGCGGCTAATTCGGCTCACAATTCCTTGCGTAATGGTTTGACCTAAGTCGAGTGGATTACCGATAGCCATAACTACATCACCGACTCTAAGACCTGTTTTAGGCACTTGAGGCATCACATGTAAGTCGTCAGCGTCGACTTTTAATACGGCTAAGTCGGTTTCTGCGTCAAAGCCGACAATTTGTGCTTCAAGTGTGCGACTGTCTTGTAAGCGAATAAATATAGTATCGGTGTCTTTTATTACGTGATAACAGGTCATAATATAACCATCTTCATTCATGATGACGCCGGAGCCCAAATTAGCACGCTCTGTGGTTCTGCCCCTGAAGATACTATTGGGATTTGGATTGTCAATACTAACCCCATAAATATACACAACAGCAGGTGCACTTCTACTCAACGCATCATAATAGCTAAGACGTTTAGGGTGATTGTCTTCTTTCTGTAGCCAATGGATATCAAGGCCACTGCCTTGACGAAATTCTGGGATAAATATAAGTAGAATAGCTGCAACAGTTAAGCCAAGGATGATTGGTTTCAGAAGAGCGGTAAAAAAGCGTTGCAGTAATGGCATATCAAATAAGTTCGATGCTAGTAGTTAGTTGATAATAATACCAAATTAATCCAGAGTGTTACAGCATCCTAAAATAAACATTCCATGTACCACTTAAAAAGTGGCGCATGGAAGGATAAAATGTGTTGCTTGGTTATTGTCGAATAACAACATAAATAGTAGATGTACCGCGTTTTACATTCAATGCCATTACATTCCCTTCACTCTCTTCTACGAGGCGACCAAGGTCGACAATATTAGTCACACGTTGTCTGTTCAACCCAACAATGACGTCATCCGATTTAAGACCAATCCGAGCTGCTGGCGCACGAGCTTGCACCGCAGTAACAACAACACCGTCGTTACCTTCGTTGTCTTTTCCATTGTCCATCGTGCTGCCTTCAAAAGCTGGATGTATATCTTTCGCTGCAGCGACAGGGATCACTGCGTTGCCCAATACAACGTTGATATCTTGCTTTTTGCCTTCGCGCACAATGGTCAAGGTTACTTCAGCGCCGGCTCCCATAGTGGCTACCTTAGCGCGTAACTCGTCAAAGCTACTGAGTTCATTGCCATCGAAGCTCATAATGATGTCGCCGGAGAGCAAGCCGGCTTTAGCCGCAGCTGAATCGGGGATCACTTGTCTAATGAAAGCCCCTTTGTTGCTTGGAGAGCGCATGGCTTCGGCAAGCTTAGCATCCACAGTATCGCCTTGAATTCCAAGTAAACCACGTCTTACTTCACCAAACTCAACAATTTGGTCAATTAGGCCTTTCATCATATTACTTGGAATAGCGAAACCAATACCGACATTGCCGCCATTAGGTCCAAATATTGCGGTGTTAATACCAATTAATTCGCCGTTTAAGTTAATCAATGCGCCGCCTGAGTTGCCACGATTAATGGCAGCGTCAGTTTGTATGAAATTTTCAAAACCACCTATGTTTAAGCCTGACCGACCGAGGGCACTCACGATACCAGAAGTGACCGTTTGACCAAGTCCAAATGGATTGCCTATGGCGACCACAAAGTCACCAACACGTGACTCATCAGAATCAGCTAAGGCTATTTGTGATAAATCATCCGCAATTATTTGCAGTAATGCGATATCGCTCTGTCGATCGGCGCCTATTTTCTTGGCTGTGAATTCACGACCGTCAGTCAATTTAACAATGATTTCATCCGCGTTTTCTACAACGTGATTGTTGGTGACTACGTAACCTTTCGCTGCATCAATAATAACCCCAGAACCCATGCCGCGGAAAGGTTGTTCATTAGCCTGCTCATCGGGTGCGCCAAAAAATCGTTTAAACATTTCTGGAACTTGCTGGCGCGTTACTTGAGTACCTTCTACAGAGATACTAGCAACGGCTGGCGACGTCAGTTCAATCATGGACGCTAGTGAAGGCACTTCATCTTTTTTTGTTGAGAAGAAGGGCAGTGCAGCATTAGCACTGGACAAGGTCACAAAAATTATAGAGCCTGCAGTTAAACAGACAGCTACTTTACGAAGAAATACTTTCATTAGTCTTGATACTCCAAATATATCTATAAAGTTGAATACTTATCACAGACTGGTGAAAAACAACATAAGTTCACTGGCCTTCTGATTTATTCTCTTTTGGTGCCATAGCTTCAACGCCAACAAAAACCCCTGATCCACTGTTTGCAAAATCACGTGGTTGAGTGTCTGGTTGTGCTAATGCAAGGTCATTTTTATTTGCCTTTAAACTGTTACGTAAAAATACGCTAGCATGTTCACCAAAAAACGAATCTTTAGAATCAGTCGCCGTCATCGTCGCTTGTGCCAGTGATTCTTCATATTCATTTAAGTGGGTTGCCAACGCCGCTGTTTTATTTTGGATATCAGTTAACGCTTGTCTTGAAATGTCTAAGTGTTGTCGAGCCTGTATTGCTAACAAAGCTTTAAGTTCAGCTTCTGTGTGGCTAACTTTACTCTCTGAATTTGACCGCATATTTTTAACTGCAATAAAACCTATAATGCCGCCAAGGAACAACCCGATGACGATGCCAGTAATTAATGTGCCTATTTCCATGATGTCACCAACGTAAAATTTGTTAATCTAAATGATCAGCTATTCATCGATTTCATGCAAGTGCTTATTCGTAAAAAATGGTGATATGCCTATCGCAGTGATTTTCAAGTTAGTCTAAGGGCTGTATACTGCTAAAAAACCAATACGCCATCTTTTTACGTAAACAAAAGCAAGGTATCCTCGTTACATTTGAACTCACGTAGGCTGTTGAGTTTGTTTTCAACCCATACTAAATAATTTTTTGGAACTTTAATGACCCCTTGGGGAAAATATCAAGATGATTTGTCGCTCATTGATTTTCAATACGATGCGGCTCAGGAAAATGCAGTCAAAGAGTTGCAACGCTTATATGACGAACTAACGAACCCCAAACGCAAGCCTTCTTGGCGCGTAAAAATTAAGCAAGCCTTTGGTAAAGGAATGTTGAAGCCCAGTATACAGGGTATATATTTTTGGGGAGGCGTAGGGCGCGGTAAAACCTACCTTGTTGATACATTTTATGAATGCTTGCCGTTTGAGAATAAAATGCGCGTGCACTTTCATCGTTTTATGCATCGCGTGCACGAAGAATTAACGCTGTTAAACGGTAAAGAAGATCCGTTAAAAATTATTGCAAAGAAGCTATCAGCCGAGGCAAAAGTTATTTGTTTTGATGAGTTTTTCGTATCAGATATTACCGATGCCATGATTTTAGGTACACTAATGGAAGAATTATTTGGTCATGGTATTGTATTGGTTGCGACCTCTAATATTATTCCTGATAAGCTTTACTATAACGGATTACAACGCGCTCGTTTTTTACCTGCTATTGAATTAATAAATCAAAACACACGTGTGATCAATGTTGATAGTGGTGTGGACTATCGCCTTAGAACGCTTGAAAAAGCTGAGATATATCATTATCCCTTGGATGACGAGGCAAGCACTAATCTACAAACATACTTCACTCAACTCGCACCAGAGGAAGGTAGTTTTGATGTGAATATTAATGTTGCGGGTAGAAAAATTCCAGCAATACGAAACGCTGACGGAGTGGTTATGTTCACGTTTCGTGCCATATGTGACGGGCCCAGAAGTCAGTCCGACTATATTGAGTTAAGTCGGTGTTATCATTCTGTTTTAGTAGCTAATGTCGAACAGATGAGCGGGAATACAGATGACATTGCTCGGCGTTTTATTGCGATGGTTGATGAATTTTACGAACGTAAGGTGAAGTTGATTATGTCGGCACAAGTCCCTTTAGAGAACTTGTATTCTGAAGGTCGGTTAAATTTTGAATTTCAACGTTGTTTAAGTCGATTGCAAGAAATGCAATCGAGGGAATATTTGGCTTCGCAGCATATCTCCTGATCAAACGTGAGCCATTTAAGCAATAATGTGAGCTCATTATAAAGTAGAAAAGCAATTAATCGAAAGAACATTACAACGCTGACAGAGCAAGCGAAAAGCAGTACAATCTTTTGTATTGAATCAAAACGCTGCGCCGTTATGGCGATGCGAATATACAAAATCCATAAAAAAGAGAATTAAAAATGGGTAGAAAGTTTGAAGTAAGAAAAATCTCCATGGCTAAGACAGCCGGTGCAAAAACTAAGGTTTATTCACGCTATGGCAAAGAAATTTACGTTGTCGCTAAAAGTGGCGGTCCTGAGCCTGATGCCAACTTACAGCTTCGTCGACTTATCGAAAAAGCAAAAAAAGATCAAGTGCCAAGCCACGTTATCGAGAAGGCTATTGAAAAAGCCGCTGGTGGCGCTGGTGAAGATTTTGTACCTATGCGCTACGAAGGGTTTGGTCCTGGCGGTTGTATGGTGATTGTTGATTGCCTTTCTGACAACGCCAACAGAACCATCACTGATGTGCGTAATTGTTTTACTAAAACTAACTGTAAAATTGGTGCGCAGAATTCGTCGGCATTTATGTTTGATCATTATGCCGTATTTTGCTTTAAGGGTGACGACGACGAAGTTGTACTTGAACCATTAATGGAGGCCGACGTTGACGTATCTGATGTTGAAGTTGAAGACGGTACTGTGACTGTTTTTGTTCCGCACACTGAATTTTTTAAATGTAAAACCGCATTGAGTAATGCGTTTCCTGATTTGGAAATTGATGTTGAAGAAATTACGTGGGTGCCACAAGACAGTAAAGAGATTAGCGAAGAAGATATGCCTATGTACGAAAAGTTCATGGATATGTTGAATGACTGTGATGACGTGCAAAACGTATATCACAACGCCAACGTTTAGTTTATACTCTGGCCCGAGTTGGCCAGGCAATCGCCGCTCTATTCATATTTATATGTTTTAGAGGGGAGGAAAGTCCGGGCTCCATAGGGCAGGGTGCCAGATAACGTCTGGGCGGCGCAAGCCGACGACAAGTGCAGCAGAGAGGAGACCGCCAAGTGTTTACACTTGGTAAGGGTGAAAGGGTGCGGTAAGAGCGCACCGCATCGCTGGCAACAGTGGATGGCAAGGTAAACTCCACCCGGAGCAAGACCAAATAGGTTCCCTTATGGCGCGGCCCGCGTTGGGAACGGGTAGGTTGCTTGAGCCAATGAGCGATTATTGGCCTAGAGGAATGATTGTCCAAGACAGAACCCGGCTTACCGGCCAACTCACTTATTTTAGAAAAACCATGTTTGTAGTTGTAGTGGGTGTATCAGTATTTCCATCTACACTATCTGGTTCAAAGTAGTGTCCAACTTTATATTTAATTTGTGCTTACAGGGTAATATTAAATTATCTCTGGAATTTGCCTGATATGCGAAATTTGTAACACAAACTTGCCTGGATTTTTGTCAGCCAACATAAAGCCCATTTGCGCGATATCTGAAAAATTTAGTGCTGGTGCGCCGCGCACAAGTCGTCCTCTGAATTGTGGAGTAAAATCTTTAATATTGAACTGTATGCTTTGGCTCTGGTCTTTTTTGGTGGTGAAGTTAGCTACATAAGCGACTCCATCTGTGTTGCGGTTGGTGCGCAGCCTAAATTGATAGCTACGTCCATCACCGAGCATTTTTATTTCGAAGGTCTCACTGTTGTTCCAATTTAAGGGCTCATATATTCTGCGAGTCGAGGCAAAGCCACCATTATTTTGCAATGATAAATCGCCGGAGAAAATCAGCATGTCTTTTTCAATGCCTAAACCTGCTCTGGAGCGACCACCCATAACCGTATCGTTAACAATGATCCAATTTTGGGCTTCTTTAGGATTAGTAAAATCTATACGCTTTTCCATTGTGTTGTTTTGAGTACCCCACGAGCACAAAGCAATTAAACTAATACCCAGTGTCAAAATTAATTTAGTTATTAAACGCATTTCATTTACCTTGATTTAGCAATAATGCTTTGACATTGATATGCAAATAACAAGTGAAATGATCAATAAAGAAAATATGTTTAGTAAAAGAGGTATTTCATTTTTAGCTGCCAATTGTTCAGTGTTGTCGTATATGATAGCGTTAAATCCATTAAGTTAGTGCGGTTTTCAAAACATTTGCGAGCTAGTATTAATATAATAATAGACCAACTCGCCACAATTTCTATAACAGAAAGCGATGCAATCGCTCGATTTGAAGTCAGGAGAGCATATGTATTTTGAAGATTATCAACCAGGTCAAACGTCTGAGTTTGGCGCTTATCCGGTAACTGAAACTGAAATAAAAGAGTTTGCCAGTAAATATGATCCCCAGTTCTTTCATTTAGATGATGAGGCGGCGAAAAAATCGCTGTTTGGCGGTTTATGTGCAAGTGGATGGCATACTGCGGCAATGTTCATGCGTATGTTCATTGATAATTTGGGGGAAGAACATGGCTCACTCGGTTCACCTGGTATCGATAATCTCAAGTGGTTAAAACCGGTATATCCTGGGTATATTCTGAGTGTCAGAGCTCGTGTTAAGCAATGCAGATTGTCACAGAGTAAACCCGGCGTTGGTTTAATTTGTGTGAGTTATGAGATTGTAAATCAAGATGACATCACCGTGATGACACTTGAGTCAAATGGCTTCTTCAAGTGCAGAAAAAACTAAGCAAATTGTAAATTTATTTAATATAGGAAGCTATTAATGTCAGTTTCGTGTGACCAACCAGGTCTAATGTCGATAGATGTTGCTAAAGCCCAAATATCACAATTGGTAAATAGTGTAACCCAAACAGAACAGATTCAACTCGAACAAGCCTTAGGTAGAGTGTTAGCAGAAGATATTTACTCTACGATTAATGTGCCCGGTTATGACAATTCTGCAATGGATGGATATGCATTTAACTTGCAAGACCTAATTGAGTTATCCACATTAACCATGGTTGGAAAAAGCTTTGCCGGCAGTCCATATCTCAAAAACCTTGGCAAGGGGGAATGCGTGCGCATTATGACCGGGGCAGCCGTGCCTGATGGCGCTGATACCATAATGATGCAAGAAAATGCAATTGCCAAAGGTGACCAAGTCTCGTTTACTAAGATTCCTAAAAAAGGAAATGACCTCAGATTGGCGGGTGAAAATATTAAGAAAAATAGCCTAGTATCCACTATCGGTAAAAAGTTAACCGCGTCTGATATTGGTCTATTGTCTTCATTAGGTTGTGATTTGGTCCGAGTTTATAGGAAGCTTAAAGTCGCTGTATTTTCCACTGGCGACGAATTAATGCGCGCTGGCGATGATTATCAAGCGGATAAAATATATGACGGTAATCGTCCTGCTATTATTGCTCTGCTGACAAAAATGCATTGTGAAATAATCGATTTCGGCATAGTAGCGGATGACAAAGATGAATTACGAAAAATTGTTCTACAAGCCGATGCTCAAGCCGATTGCGTGATCACTTCCGGTGGCGTTTCGGTCGGAGAAGCTGACTTTGTTAAAGAGATATTAGCGGAACTTGGACAAATAGATTTTTGGAAAATTGCTATCAAACCCGGAAAACCGCTCGCCTTTGGGCGTTTACCAAACAGCATATTTTTTGGATTACCCGGCAATCCAGTATCAGCTTTCGTCACATTTAATCAAATAGCAACTGACGCATTAAAACAAATGGCGGGTGAAACAGTCAGTTTAGCTCATATATTACCTGCAGTTAGTGTTGGGGATCTCAAAAAACAGCCTGGTAGGGCAGACTATCAAAGAGGAAAATGTGACATCAATAAATCTGGTCAATTGGCAGTAGAGTCCACAGGGGCCCAAGGTTCTGGTGTGTTTTCAAGCTTCGCAAACAGTAATTGCTATATCGTCCTAGAAACAGACCGAGGCCATGTTCAAGCGGGTGAGACGGTGCAAATTCAACTTTTTGACTTCACTCTACTCTGAAGCAAAAAATGTAAATAAGGTAAGAAAACTTACCTTATATCTGAAGCTTATGAAAACCACACAGCTCCCATTGGCATTGATGTTGATGCTAGCCAACATCACGGTTGTACATTCAACTTTACACAAATGAACATTAACTTTACCCCTCTAGTACTCTCTTTTTATGCGGGCACTTTTTTACTAACCTTCGCAATAGACCAATAAAGTCAAGTTACAAGGCTCCTAAAGCCCAGAAATTACCTTAATTGTGTTTGGCATTTAATCTCCGTGTTCCGTCCAAAAAATCATTGCTAAACATCATATTTCGCATAAATAAGAAAATTTTTGCAAGGTTGTTTCTGCTATCCCGTTGACTATATTAATAATACTTTCTTATACTCGCTGACGATTATTAACATAATATTAACGTATGAAATTTTTGGATGTGCGTCTTGATTATGATGGGCGCCATTTACTGAGGGGACACAACATATGAAAAAATCAATGCCATTACTATTCGTTGCAGCCGTACTTTTTAGCGCTAACGCAATAGCTCATGAAAAAGGCGATATGCTTGCTCGTTTTGGCTTAACGACAGTTGTACCAGACGAATCAAGTTCCAATATTTTTGTTGGCGGTGGTGATTTGGGTTTTGGTTTAAATGTTGATAACAATACGCAAGTAGGGCTTAACTTTGCTTATTTTGTTACCGATAATTGGAATATAGAAGTGCTTGCGGCAACGCCTTTTAAGCATGACGTTAATGTCAACACTAATCCATTGGGTTTAGAACAACTCGGTGAGGTCACACATTTGCCTCCAAGCGTCACCGCCAACTACTTCTTTGCCGATAGCGGTGCTGCGTTCCAGCCCTATGTTGGTGTTGGTCTAAATTACACGATATTTTTTGACGAAAAATTTACTAGCACTAATAAAGCACTTGGTTTTGGCGATTTAGATTTAGACGCCTCTTTTGGTGTGTCTGCGCAAGTCGGTTTTGATTACATGATTAACAAAGAATGGTTTGTTAATGCCTCTTGTCGTTACATTGACATAAGTACCGACGCTACCTTTATCTTAGATAATGCGGCTTTAGGTGCAGATAACGCGTCGGGTAATGTGACTGTGGATATCGACCCTTGGGTTTATACCGTATCTATAGGCTATAAATTTTAGACCGCTATGATTATAAAATAAGCCATGAAGTTGTCTGCTAAATAGTATTCTGAGTGCGTAGTTAATGTATAAAAACAATAATTTAGGCTCCTTACCAACATAGCTAACTGTTGATTGGCAAATAAAAGTAAGCATTTGTCCTCAAATAAAGGAGCTATTTTAAGGATACTAAAATCAAAAAAATTAACAATTAAATATAATTTTTAACAAAATGCGTTATTTTTTAACAAATTATGTTTTACTCTATCGGGATATACAAAAATAAAAAATAAAAGTCACGTTTTGACTCTTTTGGTTAACAACCACAACTCAACAATGTGAGGTCCACATGATTCCATCGGGTTTTGAATACCACAAAGCGACTAGCATCGCAGATGCCATCGCGAAACTCCAAGACAATGAGGATGCTAAGCTACTTGCCGGCGGGCACAGCTTACTTCCTATGATGAAGTTACGTTTTTCCGAAGCACCATATTTAGTCGACATCAACGGTATAGAAGGTCTAAAAGGCATTAGTATCGATGGTGACACTATTACTATTGGTGCGATGACTACAGAAAATGAACTGATCAGATCCGATCTTTTGCAACAGTATTGTCCTCTGCTAGTAGAGGCTGCGAAGCTAGTAGCTGATCCTCAAGTTCGAAATAAAGGCACTATTGGTGGCGATGTCGCTCACGGAGATCCCGGAAATGATCATCCAGCCGTCATGCTGGCATTAGACGCGCAACTGATTATTCATGGTCCCGATGGCGAACGAACGATCCCAGCAAATGGTTTCTTCTTGGGAACGTACTGGACTGCTCTTGAAGAGCATGAGCTTTTGGTTGCTATTAAAGTAGCGGCATTAAAGACGGGTACCGGACATGGTTATAATAAGCTAAAACGTAAAACCGGTGACTATGCAGTAGCAGGCTCAGCGGTTGTGCTTGAAATGAACGGTGATGTTGTGCGCGATATTCGGATTGGATTAACCAATGTTGCTCCTATGGCAATTCGTGCCGAAGCCGCAGAAGATTTAATTCGTGGTAAACGAGTTGACGAGGTTTTGTTAAAAGCCGTCGAAAAAGCAATTGTTGAGGCTTGCGATCCTGCCGTTGATTTACGCGGTGATGAAGAATACAAGTCTCATATGGCAGCTATTATGGCTCGTCGATCAATTATCCAAGCTATCAAAAACGCAAAGGAGTAATCATGGCTAAACAAGCAGTTTCATTCACACTTAACGGCAAAACCGTTGACGTACTCGTTGAGCCACGTGAGCTATTGATCCATACGCTACGAGAAAATTTAAACCAAACAGGCGCACACATTGGTTGTGAAACGTCACACTGTGGCGTATGTACAGTAGATATTGATGGTGAGTCGGTTAAATCGTGCACCTTATTGACTGTTCAAACCGCCGGTTCTGACGTGAAAAGCGTGGAAGGTATGGCAACTGCCGATGGACTGCATGTTATTCAACAAGCATTTGTTGATGAGCATGGTTTGCAGTGCGGCTTTTGTACGCCTGGCATGCTCATGCGAGCCTATCGGTTCTTGCAGGAGAACCCAGATCCTAACGATGAAGAAATTCGTTGGGGTATGTCTGGTAACTTATGTCGTTGTACTGGCTATCAGAACATCATCAAAGCGGTAAAAACAGCCGCTAAAAACTTACAACAAGCGTGAGGTACTGAGTAATGGATACAGTAGCAGATAAGCAAGAACGCGAAGGCTCATTAAACGGTGTTGGTTGTTCGCGCAAACGCAAAGAAGATGCTCGTTTTATTCAGGGTAAAGGCAATTATACTGATGACATCAAAATGCCAGGTATGTTGTTCGCAGATATGGTTAGAAGTCCGTATGCTCATGCCCGTATCATAAGCATAAATACAGAAAAAGCATTAGCTTTACCCGGCGTACACGCTGTGTTGACCGCAGCAGATCTAAAGCCCCTTAATCTTCACTGGATGCCAACTTTGGCGGGTGATGTGCAAGCTGTTTTGGCCGACGAAAAAGTCCACTTCCAATATCAAGAAGTCGCTTTAGTTGTTGCCGATGACCGCTACATCGCGGCCGATGCCATCGATCTAGTTGAAGTAGAATATGAAGAATTGCCAGTGTTAGTTGACCCGCACAAAGCAATGACCGCTGAAGCTCCGATATTACGCGAAGATCTTGTTGGTAAAATGGAAGGGGCGCACAGCAAACGTGAACATGACAACCACATCTTTAATTGGCAAGCCGGTGAGAAAGATGCGACCGATCGTGTTTTTGATGCCGCAGAAGTAACCGTATCACAAGATATGGTCTATCACCGAGTACATCCATGTCCATTAGAGACCTGCGGGTGTGTTGCGTCGATGGATAAAATAAACGGCAAGCTAACGGTTTATTTAACATCACAAGCGCCACATGTTGTGCGTACCGTGGTTTCTACGCTTTCTGGTCTTCCTGAAAGCAGCGTACGTATCGTTTCTCCGGATATTGGTGGCGGCTTTGGTAATAAGGTCGGTATTTATCCTGCTTATGTGGCCTCTATTGTTGCCTCTATCGTCTTGGGCGTCCCGGTTAAATGGGTCGAAGACCGTATGGAAAATATTTCGACTACTGCATTTGCCCGTGACTATCATATGCGCGGAGAACTTGCTGCTGATAGCAACGGTATTATCAAGGGATTGCGAGTTAACGTTTTAGCCGACCATGGTGCATTTGATTCGTGTGCGGATCCATCTAAATTTCCTGCCGGGTTTATGCATATATGCACGGGGTCTTACGATATTCCAGTCGCGCATTTGAATGTAGATGGGGTGTATACAAACAAAGCACCCGGTGGGGTTTCTTATCGATGCTCATTCCGTGTGACTGAGGCGGTTTACGTTATCGAGCGCACCATGGATGTTCTGGCGCAGAAGCTTGGCATCGATAAAGCAGAGATCCGTCGACGTAACTTTGTTAAAAAAGAACAATTTCCGTATACAACTTGCTTGGGTTTTGAGTTGGATTCGGGCGACTATCATACTGCGTTAGAAAAAGTGCTTGATGCGGTGGATTATAAAGGACTGCGGCGAGAACAAGAAGAAAAACGAGCGAACGGCGAGTTGATGGGTATTGGCTTAGTCACGTTTACTGAAGTGGTTGGTGCTGGGCCTTCTAAATCTTGTGATATTCTGGGCGTTGGAATGTTCGATAGCGCTGAAATTAGGGTTCATCCGACAGGTTCAGTTATGGCCCGCATGGGCACCATTACCCAAGGACAAGGCCACCAAACCACCTATGCACAAATCATTGCCTCTGAGTTGGGTATTACATCTGATGAAATTGCAATTGAAGAAGGCGATACCGACACTTCACCCTACGGACTGGGAACCTATGGTTCTCGTTCTACTCCTGTAGGTGGTGCTGCAACAGCCGTAGCGGCTCGTAAAATCAAAGCGAAAGCAAAGAAAATAGCGGCTCATTTACTAGAGGTAAGTGAAGACGATCTCGAGTGGGAAGTTGATCGCTTTAAAGTGAAAGGTGTTCCTGGTCAAGAAAAAACCATGAAAGACATCGCATGGGCGGCATATAACAATGTACCCGAAGGAATGGAGCCTGGTCTTGAAGCGGTTGATTACTATGATCCACCAAACTTCACCTTTCCATTTGGTGCCTACCTCTGTGTTGTTGACATCGACAAAGACACCGGCGTAACTGACATACGTCGATTCTATGCCCTAGACGATTGCGGTACACGTATAAACCCGATGATTATTGATGGCCAAATTCATGGTGGCCTTACTGAAGGATATGCTGTTGCAATGGGACAAGAAATGCCATACGACGAAGAAGGTAACCTGCTTGGTAACACCTTGATGGATTATTTTTTACCGACCTTCGTTGAAACACCTATATGGGAAACAGACTATACCGTTACACCTTCACCACACCATCCAATTGGTGCCAAAGGTGTAGCAGAGTCACCTCATGTTGGCAGTATTCCAACCTTTACTTCCGCTATGGTTGACGCCTTTGCACATTTAGACGTCACTCATATGGATATGCCTCACAACGCCTACCGCGTTTGGAAGCAAATTAAAGCGCTTGGATTACTAGACAATTAGCTAATTAGTTAGCTCATCTCAAACCAGTCATGATAGCTATCGTGACTGGTTTGTTTTTTATTCATATTGGAATTATTAAAAAATGAAAGTCGATTTAAACAAAGAGTTTTCACTACCTGGTACTAGCGTTCAAGCCTGGACTTTTTTGCAAGATATTAGAGGTGTTGCCAGCTGCATGCCGGGTGCTGAAATTACAGAAGACCTAGGTGATGGAAATTACAAAGGTAAAGTTAAGGCCAAGATTGGCCCCGCAACTATGGCCTTTAATGGCGATATTATTATCCAAAATATAGATGCCGAAAAACGTGAACTTCATATGATTGGGAAAGGACAGGACACCAAAGGTTCATCATCTGCCACAATGGATTTACGAGCATGGGTAGAAGATGCTGAGGATAGTAAAAGTGTTCTTCAAGGTGTTGCAACGGTAACTGTAAACGGCAAAGCAGCTAGTCTAGGGGGTCGAATGATGACCCAAGTTGCGGATCAAATGCTAAATCAATTTGGAAAAAGCTTTGCCAATAATGTTGCCAGTATGGGTGAAGGTGAAGAAGCTGAAATGGCACGGGATAAAATTGCAGAGCAACCTGGGGAATTAAATGGACTCGCATTCGCTTGGTCTGTTTTTGTGGGCTGGCTCGGTAGTATTTTTAGTTCAAAAAAATAGAGTGATTAGATACTGATGACTAAAGTTAACCGTATCGCTGAGTTTCAGGGGAAATTGTCAGAGCTCGGCTACATAGCCGAGCGTAATTTATCGGCAAGTCTTTTATTATTTTCAGATATGAAGCGTCCTTTATTACTGGAAGGCGACGCGGGTGTTGGTAAAACTGAAATAGCGAGGGTGATCTCTCAGCTTTATGATTGCCCTCTTATTCGCTTGCAATGTTATGAAGGTCTAGATGTTAACTCGGCGGTTTACGAGTGGAATTATCAACATCAGCTACTCTCGATTAAAATGCTTGAAGAGCGACAGCAGAATAATCCAAATGAGTCGATGGAGAGTGAGCTTTTCAGTGAAAAATACTTATTACAACGGCCGTTGCTAGCGGCTATTATGCAAGAAAAGTCACCGGTTTTATTGATTGATGAAATTGATAGAGCAGATGAAGAATTTGAAGCTTATTTATTAGAACTACTCTCAGAATTTCAAGTGAGTATCCCTGAAATAGGCACTATAAAAGCCAAGTCTATCCCCTTCGTCGTATTAACATCCAATGGTACAAGAGAGTTGAGCGACGCGCTTCGGCGGCGCTGCTTTTATCATTATGTCGACTACCCTAGTTTCGATAAAGAACTTCAAATTGTGAATAAACGCGTACCTGAAATAGGTCCTCAACTTGCTCGGCAGGTGGTTGCTTTCATTCAGGATTTACGCAAGATTGATTTACAGAAAATGCCTGGCGTTGCTGAAACACTCGATTGGGCAGCCGCGCTGTTGAACCTAGGTGTTACTAGCTTAGATGAGGATATGGAGGTCATTCAAGACAGTTTAGTTTGTCTATTAAAAACGCGAGAAGATTCGATGCGATTAGAACCCTTTGAAATAGAGCGACTGATCGCTCGTGCAGTCTAATTTAGAGCTTATTGATGACACAATTAGAGAAAGTATATTGTGATGAGTTTTCTGAACATTTAACCCGCCGGGTTGTTGAGTTTATTCGCCATGCGCGTAACAATAATTTTCGTGTTGGTATTGCTGAGCAAGTCGACGCGCTCAAAGTTGCCGAGTATTGTTATATAAGTGACAAATATGCCTTTAAATTAGGCCTAAAAGCACTTATTTGCTCGAATGAAGATGATTGGACAAAATTTGATGAGGTTTTTGATGCTTATTGGTTGTCATCAAATACCAAACAATTCGTTCAAGCAAATCAATCTCCTGCCGCAAAGAAGAAATCACCAGAGCAGCAAAAGCAACAATCTGAAGGAGATAGAAAGCAAACGCCTAAACCATCGTCAGCCGACACAGCCGCTGAGCAAGAAGGCGACGATGTGCCAGAAGCAAGCGGCACCAAAGAAGGTGCAAGCTCACGCGCAAATCTTGCCAAGGAAGATTTTCATTCAATAAAAGATCCTGATGAAATGCGTAAAATGGAGCGCTTAATAGAACGCCTAGCGAAACAAATGAAAAAACGAATTTCCCGACGTTACCAATATCAGGCAAATAAAGGCAAAATCGACCTTCGCAGAACCATACGCAAGAGCTTACGCTACGGTGGAACGCCTCTTGAACTCTGCAAAAAACGGCTAAAGCCACAGACGCCGAAACTCATTATTATTGTCGACGTGAGTCGCTCAATGGCTATGTATAGTTTTTTGTTTTTACGTTTTGCAAGAGGACTCATTAATGTATTTAAGGATGTCCAAGCTTATGCCTATAACACACAGCTTTTGCCAATTACCAATGCCTTAAAACAAACCGATTTAATGCGGGTTAGAAATAGTTTAGCGATGATGTCGGATGATTGGTCTGGAGGCACTAAAATTGGCGAAAGTCTGCACAAGTTTAATCAACAATATGGGCAAAGTGTTAACAAACGCTCTTTAGTCATGATTGTTAGCGATGGCCTTGATGCTGGTTCAAGCGAAGAGCTTACCAGCGAGATGCAAATACTAAAACGACGTTGCAGAAAAATTGTCTGGTTGAATCCGTTACTAGGCCATGATGGATATGAACCAATCGCTGCTGGTATGGCTGCCGCGTTGCCTTTTATTGATTTATTCGCTCCGGCTAACAACCTAGAATCACTGGCCGCACTTGAAGGTGCGTTAACTAAAACTTGGTAGCAAGTTAAGGACAAACAGCATGATTAATTCAGCTGAATTGGAACTAAAAGCAGAACAACTAACTCGACAAGGGAAGCACTTTACTTTGGCTACAGTAGTTCGTTGCGAATCACCAACGTCAGCAAAACCGGGGGCAAAAGCACTGGTTACTTTTGAAGGGGAAATTTTTGGTTGGATAGGAGGCGGTTGTGCACAGCCAGCAGTTATTAAAACCGTACGAGAATGCATTAAAACAGCACAACCACAGCTTATTAGAGTCACCCCGACGCATCAAACTGCGTTGGAAGATGGCATCGTCAAATTTAATATGGCGTGCCACTCAGGTGGGACCTTAGATATATTTATAGAGCCAATTACTGTGAAACCATTATTGTTAATTATAGGGGCCTCTCCGGTTGCCCAAGCCTTATCAAAAATTGCATCAATATCTGGGTTTGAGATTACTGTTGCGGCAGAAGGCACATCCAATGAGCTTTTTTCCAGTGAAGTGAGTGTGCTCGATAGCCTTGAAATAGCGGATGGACATTTTAATCGTATGCCATATGTTGTTGTGTCGACTCAAGGAAAACGCGATGAAGCGGGTCTGAAAGCGGCATTAAAAATCGCGTCACCCTATACTGCATTGGTTGCCAGCTCAAAAAAAGCCATGAAGCTATTAGAGAAGACTGCAGGGATAAATTTTTCGCCAGACATAATCAATAATGTTCGGTATCCAGCAGGCCTTAAAATCGGAGCCAATACGCCAGAAGAGATCGCCGTTGCGCTGCTAGCTGAGCTTATACAGTTCAAAAATGCTAGAAGTGAGAGTATGTATAATCCGCCTAACATACAAAACGAGAGCGCTAATACTGATCCTGAGCCAGCAGCTAAGCCATCTGAATCGAGCAGTTGCTGCTCGTCTAAATGACGAATAAGATGCCTTCAAAACGATTATCTTGTGTATTATTGGCTGCCGGGCTTTCTTCTAGAATGGGAGAGCAGAATAAACTGTTAATCAATATCGAAGGACAATCACTGGTTCGCAGAACGGCACAGTTATTGGTTGACTACGGACTGGATGAAATTGTTGTGGTTGTTGGACATGAAGCTAAGTTAGTTGCAGGTGAGTTAAGTGATTTGCCCGTAAGCTTAGCAGAAAATCACGACTATCATGAAGGCCAAATGACTTCTGTGTATACTGGGATAAAAGCACTAACTAAAAATACAGACGGCATTATTATTTGCCTGTCGGATTTAGTATTACTTGAAAAAGCAGATTTACACGCAATGCACTTAGCATTTGATGAATGTACAACATCGATATTGGTTCCACAATATTTAGGTGAAAGGGGTAATCCGATTATTTTAGATCATTCTCACCGTCAAGCGATACTTGACGGTGAGAAAAACCTGGGGTGTCGCAAGTTAATACAAAAACAACCTCAAGAAGTCACTGTATTTGAAGCTCAAAACGACCACGTTACTTTTGATTTAGATACGCCAGAAGCGCTTCATAATGTTAGGCAACGATTGCAGCATAAAGAGTATGATACAAAACAACCGCATGATCGTATTGCATGACCGTAACGCATAAATAAATAAGTACTTAAAGAGAAATAATTATGGCTCGTAGTATTTTCGACATCATGAATGATCTACAACAGAAGCAAGAACCATTTGCTGTGGCAACCGTTGTAGATACCTATGGTTCGGTTTCAGCAAGAACATCTTCCAAAGCTATTATTGATGCTCATGGTCGAGTAGTCACCGGCTGGATCGGAGGCGGCTGTGCAGAATCAAGCACTTGCGAAAAGGCCATGGAGTGTATTGAAACGAATCAAACAGCGATGATGGAAATTGACTTAGATGATGAAATGTTGGGTGCAGGAATGCCCTGTGGAGGCGGTATGAAAGTATATGTAGAGCCTGTGTTACCGGAGCCTACTATATGGCTTATGGGGCATGGTAAAGTAGCTGAAGTTATTTGTGCTATGGGCGATATATTAAGCTATACAGTGATCGTAAACGACCTTGGTGCTACGTGGGATAAATTCCCTGCTGCCAAGCATATCATTACCGATGATCTCGATTATAGTCAGTTAACACCTAAGCCAAACGACTACGTAATAATAGCAACACAACATAAAGGCGACCATGAGTCTATTAAACAAGCACTGAGTTGCGATGCAGGTTACATAGCGCTTATAGCTAGCCGTAAACGTGCAAGACTGGTATTGGATTATTTGCGCGAAGAACGCGTTAGTGAAGATGAGATCAGTCGCGTCGTTGCACCCTCAGGTTTAGACTTAGGTCCGCAAACACCAGAAGAAATTGCGCTGTGTATTTTGAGTGAAATTACATTGTTGCGTCGTGGTGGCACAGGCGTAAGAAACAGAGATAAATTGCTAGTGGAAGATTCGGGCGGGGCAGTCGCGGCAATACACCAAGCTCATAAGCTGGCTGCTGGTGAATAAAAAATGAGTTCTGTGGTTTTATCTAAGACTCGGACTAACCAGCGAGCTAACGCAAGCGGGCAGATTGATCCTGAACGTGTTAAAGCGCTTTTTCCTATTTTTAGGAATAATGAATTAACGCGAAACTTGAGTTATTTAGATAATGCAGCCACCTCCCAAAAACCAGAGGTGGTGATGCAGGCAATGGATGATGCTATGCGGCTATTTCACAGCCCTGTTAACCGCGGCTTTTATCCTTTGGCTGAACAAACAACGACGCGGTATGAACAAGCACGAGAAAGACTCAAAAGCTTTATAGGTGCTGAAACTGATACGTCAGTGATTTTTACTGCCTCAGCAACAGACAGTATTAACCAAGTGGCACAAGGCTTTTTGCTAGCGCGCTTAAAACCAGGACAAAATGTGTGGGTCACACGCATGGAACATCACTCAAACTATTTACCTTGGCAAGATGTGTGTGAAAAATCGGGGGCGAGTCTGCGCATAATCGAGCTCAACAGTACTGGCGAATTAGACCTAGACCGACACCCTGATATATTTTCTGATACCACAGCCATGATTGCACTGACCCAAACATCTAACGTATTGGGTACCACCAATGATGTAAAAGCCATCTGCGAGCAAGCCAAGCAAAAGCATATCCCTGTTCTCATTGATGCCGCTCAGGCGGTAGTAAGCAATACGATTAACGTGCAACAGCTTGGCTGTGACTTTTTGGTTTTCTCTGCACATAAAATGTTTGCGCCAACTGGCATTGGCCTGTTGTATATAGCGCCAGATAGACTCGATCAAGTGCAACCAGTAAGACTAGGGGGAGGCATGGTCGACTTTGCCGCCGACAGCATCGCCGACACCACTTGGAGTGAAGCACCACATTGTTTTGAAGCTGGTTCACCTAATCTTGTAGGTGCCATTGGTTTTGCAGCTGCTTGCGACTTTGTGGAGTCATTGGGTCAAGCAAATATTAAGGCGCATATTGGAGAACTGGCGACGACTCTGTATCAACAACTATCGCATTATCCAAATCTGCACCTAGTTTCACCTGCTAAGCATTTGTCTTCAGGTATTGTTAGCTTTTATCATGATGTGATCCATGCTCATGATCTAGCCCAAATTATGGGAGACTCTGGTGTTGCTGTTCGCGCTGGCCATCATTGCGCTCAACCACTACTAAGACACCTAGGAGTCAGCTCAACATTGCGTATCAGTATTTCTGTCTATAACACTAACGATGACATTAACGCTGTGATGAATGCACTAGCGCATGCTGAGAAGGTCTTTGCCTAATGTCAGACTCGCAGTTATACAAAGCGCAGTTGCTGGATCACTTTAAGAAACCTCGAAATAAAGCGGTTGGAGAGTTAACCACAATGCAGGTTGTTAAAAGAGGCTCTAACCCGCGCTGTGGTGATGACATTGAAGTTGGCTTTTGCCTGAATAATAATACTATAGAACCGATTCAATTTAGAGGTCGGGGGTGTTCCGTGTGTATCGCATCGGCCTCAATGATGACTGAATCCATTAAAGGACAGCCGGCCGAGTATGCAAAAAAAATAGCAGCTCAAATGCAACGATGGATAGCCGGAGAAGACGTCAAGATGCCGGAGATGCTCTTACCGCTGGAGGCTGTGCGGCAGCATCCTGCTCGGAAAAAATGCGTGATGCTGGCCTGGCATGCGCTAGTCGAAGGTATGGAGGAATGCAATGTCTAATAGAGCGGCATGCAAAGCGATAAGTTATAAATGCGCGCACTGCAAGCTGATCAGTCATGGAAAACCGACAGAAACCGTTGTCATTCAAGACCAAGAATTATCAATGTGCTGCCTTGGATGCGTCTATGCGGCGGAAATGCTTGTTAGCTTACATTATGCAGACTTATATGCAAAAACACCATAGCGTATTAATGTCGATTTACAGCTTGTTGGTAAAGCTATGGTCAAACAAGCCATCGCCCTGATCGCCATGTACTTGGACATTAAACGACACAATAATTCGATCTTTTTTACCAATATAGGGCATTGCCATATGTTTAAGGTGAGAGGGGAATATGCACAATACGCCTTCTTCAGGTGGCGAGTCAAAACTATTGTCTTGCAGGTATAGATTGCCCGAATCCATATAGCCGCCGCCAATTATATCCATTTGGTGGCCATAAAATCGGGTTACACCATTCATTTCACCGAACTCTTTATTAGCGATACGACGCTTTTCATCATCAACTTGCACATAATAAACGCCAGACCAAGCACAATTGCCATGATTATGCGTTTCATGAAAACCATGACCATTTTGGATTTGAAACCAAGCGCCAACAACATTCATTTGTAGCTTTGTAGAATGACTGAACTGCCAAAGTTTAGCGTTCACCTGAGTCGACATGTGAAATAGTTGGTCAGAAATAAATGTAAATAATGCGTTCAGTTCTGGATGACTGTAGCGCATTAATAGGTCGTCACTACTAGAATAAACAGGCGCTTTTAGCTTGTCATTATTATTTCGATGCGCAATAAAAAGTGTTACCAGTGCTTTATTAACATGGACATTATCAGCGAACTTTGTTCGCAAAAATGGAGTTGGCCACATTAAATGAAGGTCTGGGTTGTGTGAAGTATCGGTCATAACAATATCAATGTAGTATTGGATTCGGTATAGGATACTCAGCCACATTAGCAATGTCTAGTGATGCAGAGCGCTGATCCAATCAAGCATTGTAATGGTCGGCATCTCTGCGCTCTACTAAGCTAACTATTCATAATTATCCAGACTAATAGACGCCCATGAAAGTAAATAATTTCCTCTATGTGACTAAACACTCTAAGGTCTACTGATTTACATATATTTAGGTTAACGCGTTGAATAATTTTAGTAATAAAGTGGTTTTAATAACCGGTGCTGGCAACGGTATTGGTCGCGCAACCGCGCTAGCATTTGCGCAACAAGGTGCCAGTGTGGTGGTAGCTGATATTAATCAAGCCGATGGTGAAGAAACGGCGTTGAAAATTACGCAAGCCGGAGGCATCGCTACATTCATTCCTTGTGATGTAACACAAGATCAAGATGTTAAAGCACTGGTTGATGGCACCATAGCAATCTATGGAAAATTAGACATCGCCTTTAATAATGCAGGTATCGAAATTGAGCAAAGTAAATTGGCCGATGGCGAAGAAGCTGTTTACGACAAAATAATGGACGTCAACGTGAAAGGCGTTTGGCGCTGCATGAAATATCAGATTCCTGCGATGCTGCTACAACCTTCTTCGGCCATTGTAAATACGGCGTCTATTGCTGGTTTGGGTGCAGCACCGAAAATGAGTATTTATTGTGCCAGCAAGCATGCTGTGATCGGGCTAACCAAATCAGCCGCTGTCGAATATGCTAAAAAAGGCCTGCGTGTTAACGCCGTTTGTCCGGCCGTTATTGATACCGATATGTATAAACGGGCAACACAGAACGATCCGCAAAAACAGCAGTATGTAAAAAGTCTCCATCCTGTTGGACGTATTGGTCAACCTGAAGAAGTCGCTGGGGCTGTGTTATATTTATGTTCAGACTTAGCCGGTTTTACCACAGGCGTGGCTCTGCCCGTAGATGGAGGATCAACCGCGATTTAAAACCGCGATTTAAAACTGTGCTCTGTTAGATGCTTGGTCTACCTTAATTTTGTTAGGATTTACTCTTGTTATGGTATTGGTGATTTTCGTCATAATGTGGCGATAAAATACAATAATTCGTGATTTGTTTATTTTATTGTCAAGGCCTAAACTTAACTATATGATTTAATTGTAAATATTGTTGGCTTTATTATTGCTAATCATTAAGAAGAATGAACAACTAACAACACTGTTTTTAGGAGAATCAAATGGACGAAAAAATTAAAGCAAAATTAACTAATTTGAATACGTGGAAGCGAGGCTTATTTATGGTTCTTTTTGGCGTATTTTCGGGTGTGGCAAAATTTATCGTATCCTTGGTAGCAATTTTTCAATTTCTGACACTTCTGTTTAAAGGAGAGGTAAATCAAGCAGTGATACCTCTTGGTCAAAATTTGAGTACTTATATATATCAAATCACCTTATTTTTAACCTTCAAAACTAACGAAATGCCATTTCCGTTTGTTGCTTTCCCAGACGGAACACCGGCATCAATGGCCAATGAGCTTAACAAGGAAAACGTTGCCACTGCTGAAACTGGGACGAAAAGTGATGAAGAAAATACTGATCCAACAGATGAAGATATTAAGAAATAAAGTGGTAGATAAAGAGAGATAAAGAGAGCTAAAGGAAGCTAGCATCAGTGCTCGAATAAATTAAATTAATTGCCATTGCTTACAGCCATGTCGCAAAAATGTAGACTACTGTCTTCTTTAGTTTTGAATTGGAAAGATAAATATGTTTACGGTAAACGAATATTTTGAGCGCAAGGTAGCATCAATTGCCTTTAATACGGCTGTTCAGTCTGCAACGGTTGGGGTTATGGCTCCGGGTGAGTATGAATTTGATACTAGCGAGTTTGAAACTATGACGGTTGTTAGCGGGGCATTAACGGTGTTACTACCAGAACAACAAGAGTGGAAAACGTTTACAGCTTCAGAGGTGTTTACGATTGAGGCCAATAAAAAATTCAAGGTCACAACTACCGTCGATACTGCTTATCTTTGTACTTATGGTCAGTAATTTGTGGTCTGAAAATTTTTTGCCCTTTGCTTAGCAAACATGATGAAGCGACAGTTCTTTGAGTTCAATCGTAATTACAAGAAAAAGCTAACATCGTGACATATAGGTAGCCGATGTAAGCTACCTATTTATATCTGTTCATGGACTATGGTATTAGCTTAGGTGATGCACAGGCTCCATTCCGTAAACAGGTGTATCGATGTTTTCCATACGTGCTTTTATTTGTAGTGATAGGTATTGAGAGTAGTGTCGGGACTGGTGCAAGTTACCGCCATGAAACCAGAGTGCCTCTTGGTGCGTGGGTTTCCACATATTGCGCAGTTCACCTTCCCATGGACCAGGGTCTTTGCTCGTATCAGATCCCATACCCCAGCATTTCCCAACTTTATCGGCCACCTCTTGAGAGATTATTTTAGCCGCCCAACCGTTCATTGAACCATAGCCAGTAGCGTAAACAATTAAATCAGCCTCTAGCTCAGTTCCGTCCGTTAACATCACCGATTTCGGTTTAATTTTTTCAATAGAAACGCCGGATTTAAGTTTAATATCGCCGTCAGCAACTAGGTCTGATGCACCTACATCAATGTAGTAACCTGAACCGCGACGCAGATATTTCATAAATAGTCCGGAACCGTCTTCACCAAAGTCGAGTAAAAAACCCACATCAGTTAAACGTTGATAAAATTCAGCATCGCGTTCTGCAACTGCTTGATAAGCCGGTATATGAAACTGCGGCATAATCTGGAAAGGCAATGAGGCAAAGGTTAAATCGGCTTTATAGGTTGTCATCCCACTTTCAACCGCTTCTTCTGAATATAAGCCACCTAATACCAATTCCATCAGCGAGTCGGATTTTATAATGTGGGTGGATGAACGCTGGATCATAGTGACGTCAGCATCGTTTTCCCACAACGCACAGCAAATATCATGGGCAGAGTTGTTACCGCCTAGTACGACACATTTTTTACCCTTAAATGCTTCCCCACCGGGGTGTTTACTGGAGTGATGTTGCTCGCCTTCAAAGGTATCCATCCCGGGTATATCGGGCGTACTAGGTATACCCGACATGCCTGTCGCAAGGATCAACTGCTTAGGGTGAAGCGTTAGCTTCTCTCCATCGCGAAAAACATCTACTGTCCATTCTTGTTTCAAGTCATCATATTGAGCACGAGTGCAGCGCGTTGATCCCCAAAAATTCAGTTCCATCACCTTGGTGTACATCTCTAACCAATCGCCGACCTTGTCTTTTGGTGTGAATACTGGCCAATTCTCAGGAAAAGGCAGATAAGGCATATGGTCATACCAGATTGGGTCATGCAGCGAAAGTGACTTATACCGATTACGCCATGTGTCCCCGGGTTTAGGTAAGGCGTCAATAACAATTGTCGGTACGTCCAGTTGCCGTAGGCGAGCCCCTAATCCTATTCCGCCCTGTCCTCCGCCAATAATCAGGCAGTAGGGTTGTTCCGTGTAGCCAAGATTAGCTTCTTCATGCTGGCGTTTTTCTAACCATGTTTGACGATTTTTATTGGCGCCATGTTCTGTGCCTTTGGGTCGCAGCTTATTACGTTTTTCTGGGTAATCGCTTAGCCCTATCATAGTAGTTAGAAATGTCCATGCGAGTCCATTACGCAAGCGCACATATGCGCGCCCTTTGGCAACTCCAGTGTCGAAAGTGATCCATGCTTCGATAACGCCGTCAGCCTCAGTAGCATCTCCTTCGATTTTCCAGTTACAAGGGCGGACATTATCCATCGTTGCCGCGATCATATGACTAATAGCATCTCTTCCTTCCAGGGTTTTAATATTCCATGTGAAGACGATGAGATCACGCCAGAAGCCTGTTTCTTCAAACAAATCGGCGGCATCTGATGCGCTAGCTGAACTAAGCGTAGCGGCTGATTCTTTTACCCATGTCTGCGCTACAAGCGTCGGCTGATGGACTGAACTCAGTTCGGGACTTTTTAATGGGGTATTGCTCATCAGTATCTCCAATGCAGATTATTGTTTTGTGATGGCGGTAAAGCCACCGTTTTCATTGCCCGCTTGATAATTAAACCTATAGTGGGTTGTTAAAGGATGTACTGCAGTAAGTGTGCCTGACTGGTAGGTTTTTATTTATTTAAGATGGTAGCTATCTGATTTTTATGTTTTTTTACTTTTAATGATGGATGATTTTTGTAGTCAAATGGTCAATACTGTGTGTTTTTAGGTTTACATATGTAATGGCAAATCATAGCAAGTGTAACGACGTATGTTATGCAATTGTTACAAATGTAAACTTATGTCGATTTATTCGTACTAAGGTTGCTAAAAAGTGTTACAAAGCACTATGGATAGCTTGTCTATTCGGGGTAGAATTAATGAGATGTCACCTAAAAGTAACATCCACGGACTAGGGAGCAGCTATGCATAGCACAAGCCAGCAGCGCCGCCATATCGATACAATACTCAGCTATGGCGGTCATCAAGCGATAACTAAAAGCTATTCGCCCAGCAATGAAATGATTGGACGTTCTTGGCAGCGATGTCTAAACGAATATGGCTTAGATCCAAGTCAGCCAAGACGGGTGCGTATTGTGACTCACCAAACTTTACGGGAGCATCAAGACTCGGTAGATGAATTTTTAAATGTAGCGCGTGCGGGTGTAGAGCAGCTATATACTCAAGTCGCGAGTCTCGGTTATGTTTTATTGTTGAGTGATTATCGCGGTATTACTGTGCAGTTCTTAGGCAACAAGCATGATAATGAGCGTCAGCAACGGGCCGGACTTTACTTAGGCGCTGACTGGAGGGAGCAATATGCTGGAACCTCTGCTGTCGGCACCTGTATTAAAGAACAGCAAGCGTTAACCTGCCATCGTGTTGATCATTTTGATAGTTCCCACATCGGCTTAACCTGCACAGCTGCTCCGATTAAAGATCCATCGGGTGAGTTGTTAGCGGTTTTAGATATTTCAGCATTAGATTCATCTAGAACCAGTGACAGCCAAAATTTCGCACTTCACTTGACCCAGTTGTATGCAAGGTTGATTGAGGATGCCTACTTCCTAAGACGCTATCGACAGAGCTTAATTTTCAGATGTGATGAGTCGCGTGAGTTAGTCCAAGTGAACGGACAATTACTATTCGCTTTGGATGAGCAAGGTGATATTCTAGCTGCTAATTCTGCGGCTCGAGCCCTTTTATCAACCCTCAATGTGCTTGAGCAACCCAGTGTTTCTTTACCCTTGTTATTAGAATGTGAGTGGCGCGATATTTTATCGATTACTTACAATAGTAAGGACGGTACACGCGCATTCAGAGTATCCGGTACGCAACAAATCCTATTTGGAATGCTCATTCAGCCAACGTCTAATTTATCCAACAAACCTAAACCAGCTGACTCCCAAGCGCAGAGCATACAAGACGAGTCGGTGCCCGCGCTCGATTGCTTGGGCGCAGATGAGCCCACTATGCGCCAAACGATCAGTTTGGCTAAACGCTTACGCGATCGGAATGTCAGCTTACTCATACTCGGAGAAACAGGCACCGGAAAGGAGGTCTTAGCACAGGCGATCCACGCCAGTAGCAAGCGTGCTAACAACGCTTTTATGGCCGTCAATTGTGCGGCAATTGCTGAGTCACTGATTGAGAGCGAGTTATTCGGGTACGCACCCGGCACGTTTACCGGTGGCCGAGCAAAAGGAGCCAGAGGACTAATTCAACAAGCCAGCGGCGGAACCCTATTTTTGGATGAAATTGGTGATATGCCCCTGCATCTTCAAACTCGTTTACTTCGTGTACTAGCAGAAGGGCAGGTGCTTCCTGTCGGCGCAGTTAAGCCCATTAAAGTCGATATACGCGTCCTTGCGGCTACCCATTGCAACATAGCGCAACTTATCGCTGATGGCCGCTTCAGAGAAGACCTTTTTTATCGACTAAATGGTGCTACCTTAAAACTACCCGCACTTAAAGCACGAGCCGATAAGAACTATCTTATTCACACTTTACTTAAGCGGATTAATCCAACTGTGCGGTTAAGAGCGGATGCTATGAGTGCTTTACTGGCCTATGGATGGCCGGGTAATATTCGCCAGCTAGCCAATACCCTTACTTTTGCAGAAGCGATCTGTGAAGCAAATGAAATAACAGTACATCACTTGCCGGAAGAATGCGTGACACATCGATGGGAGAGCCCTTCGTTATTGACGCCTATACCATCGCCTATACCTGCATATAGCGAGGTAAGTACGCCCGAAGGTGATGTTCAAGTGCCTGATAAACAGATGCTACTTGATATATTACAGCGTCACCGCTGGAATATATCGGCAGTAGCAAAACAGTTAAGCGTATCTCGTCCAACTGTCTATCGCCGTTTGAAAAAGCATAAAATCACTCTGCACAAAGACATGTTGAATTAGCCGCTAATCAGATTATACAATTTCTTGCTTTGGTCTATTATTTTAGTTTGTATTCAGTAGGCTGGCTTTTTGAATCAGACTTACCAATAAACCCAAGTATATCAACATCCTGGCGTTCGTAATAAGTATAGAATAATGAGGCAATAGGCGAACTTTTTTCATCCCAAACTGGTTGAGTACCAGTGCTAGCAGTGTAAGAAATTTTCTCACCATTAATTTTTACACTATGTTTTGTACCAACTTCGGTATCAACCGGTACCATTCTTTTATGCGATTGGGGAGGAGCTTCTTGTGCACTAACAGACGCTAATACTAGTAAGCAGCCAAATACAGATAAAGAAGTAATCAAAGCGAATTTCTTTCGCATATTATATGTCTCCAATTTGATAATGAGCTCGAAGATTAACAAATAGTTAATTTAAAAAGCAAAGGCTTATTCCGCTATTGTTTTTTTCTGATGCTGGCTAAAACTAAATATCTCGAGCAACGATTTTAACGAGCCTGCAACATATGATGTTTAAATTGAAAACCCTCGCAATCAGGCAAAAGGTAAATACTTATATTGGCGTCGAGTTAAAGCATTGGATGAAACTCAGTAAATATAGTCAATAATTCCTCTTCTTTGTTAATCCAAATGAGAATCAACCAGCAGCTCAAAATAGCGTCAAAGTATGCCCATTAAAAAAGCCACTATTTATACAGAATAGTGGCTTTGATTTAACTAAACGCGATAACTAAATTTGATTATTACAAAAGTTTACCGCCTTCATCTAACTCTACAATATTGTCAAACATCGGTTTAAGGCTTTCCATGACTTTGGCTTTATCACCAACCACTACGGTAATCATCTCATCAAGTTTCAGATGTTTAGCCGCTAATAAATTCAGCTCCGCTTTACCGATATCTGTTAGGATAGCGTTCTGCTCATCTACAAATGTCTTATCAAGACCATAAGTCATGATCTCTGATAAGAAACTGAGTTTTTGATTAGGCGTTTCGTAAGCCCTTGCATCACGTTGACCAATAGCACTTTTCATGAATACGAGCTCTTGATCTGTCATGCCTTTTTCTCTAAATGCGTTTATTTCATTCCTAAATTGTAAAATAGAATCCGCTGTCGTATCTGCACGAACGCCAGCCTGTGCTCTAAATACTCCTCTGAAATCATTACCGCTAAAGAAAGATCGCGCACCATAGGTATAACCTTTATCTTCTCGCAAATTAAGGTTAATACGGCTATTGAAAGCCCCGCCTAAGTTATAATTCATTAAGTCTGCGCGGTAATATTCACCTGTAGCGTCATAGTTCATAGCTCGCTTACCAATGCGTATTTCTGATTGCGCGGCGTCCGGCTTATCAATAAAGTACAGAGTACCGGCTGCTAACTCAGGAAATGCTTTAACCGCTTTTACTGGGCTTGATTGACCTTTCCAATTATTAAGCACCTCTAAACGTTCAGTAATAATCGTACTATCTAGGTCGCTGACCACAATAACTTCGGCATCCGCTGGTCCATAATTCGAGCTGTAAAACGCCTTAACGTCTTCCAACGTTAGTTTTTCCACAGTAGCAATTGTTCCATTATTGGAGTGAGAAAAGCTATTATTAAAGCCAAAAACCAATTTATTAAAGATTTCTGTGGCCATTGGGCTAGCATTCTTCTTAGCGTTTTTTAAGCCTTCAATTTGCTGTTTCTTTAAACGCTCAAAGTCAGCTTCATCAAACTTCGGTAACGTTAACTGTTCCATAGCGATGGCTAGAGTAGGATCAAGATTTTTCGATAAGGTTCTTATTCTAAGCGTTGTAAACTTTTCACCCGCACCAAAGTATACATTTGAACCTAGTTTCTGTAGTTCGTTAGATAACTCTTCAGCACTCGATTGTAGGGTGTTTTCTCCCAGCATAGAGGCAGTTAAAGAAGCTAAACCAAGCTTGTCTATTGCTTCACGGGTCTGGCCAGATGGAATACTTACTTGAATAGTCGTGGTAGGAACTTCGTCATTTACTGCTCCTAATACACTGACCCCATTTTTAATTTCAACGCGGTATATATCAGGCACCTTGATGCTCGGGTTTTTGCCCGGGGAGGGTATAACAGAGCGATCAAAATCAGACACACCGGGGCGTAATACTAAGCTAGTATCACCAGTGGCTTCTGGGATATTTCTTTCATACCGCTGCCAAGTGTCTGCTTTAACAATGCTGTTTGGCTTTCCTTTGGGCACAATACTCATAACAACAGAATGCTTGTCCTTAATATAGGCTTTATAAACACGCATCACATCGTCTTTGGTAATGCTTTCATATCGAGAAATATCATCGCTAATGCCATCTGGATTTGAACGATAGGTTTCATAGGCAGCTAGCTGGCTTACTTTTCCAGCTACGCTTTCCAGTCCGTAAACCATACCCGATATTATACCAGCCTTAACTCGTTCTAAATCATCGTCAGTCGCGCCTCCTCTGCTTTCGAATTCATCGAGCGAAGCACGGATAATGGTTTCTAATTCAGTTAAGGTGTTGCCAGGGGTTGGCAATGCTAAAAGAGAAAACTGACACGCTAGCTCGCCACAGGAATGGCCTGCATTAGCCTGCACCGCTTTGCCGTTCTTCACCATGTTCTTATATAACAGTGATGTCTTGCCACTGCCCATAATAGACATAAGTACATCAAGTGGCGCTTCATCAGGATGGTTGGCATGGACTGTTGGGAACGCCATATAAACTAAAGGTAATGAAACATTATCTTCCATAGAAATATAACGGTCTTGGTCTAGGGTCACTTTAGTGTACTCAGGCTTGGTTACTTCAGGTCCTCGAGGAATACCACCAAAATATTTTTTAACCCAAGCCAAAGTTTGCGCTTCGTCCATGTCGCCACCAATAGTTAACGTGGCGTTATTTGGGCCATACCAGCGTAGGAAGAATTTTTTCAGATCATTTAAATTAGCACGGTTGAGGTCTTCTATATAACCAATAGTGGACCAAGAATAAGGATGTCCCTCAGGATAAAGTGCTTCGCCAACTCTTTCTCTGAGCAGACCATAAGGACGGTTATCATAATTTTGACCGCGTTCATTTTTAACAGTTTCACGCTGATTTTCGAATTTTTCTATGGTAACGGCATCAAGGAAAAAGCCCATACGATCCGATTCTAACCACAACATACGTTCTAGCTGATTAGACGGAACCGTTTCATAGTAATTAGTCCGGTCGGTGTTGGTAGAGCCGTTCAGTGTGCCACCTGATTCGGTGATCAAACCAAAATGCTGCTCATCCGCAACATTCTCCGAGCCTTGAAACATCATGTGTTCGAAAAAGTGAGCAAAGCCTGACTTGCCAGGCTCTTCGCGACCAGAACCCACATGGTAAGTAATGTCTACGTGCACCAATGGGTCTGAGTTATCTGGATGTAATACAATAGTTAGGCCATTGTCGAGTACATATTTGTTGAAAGGAATAACTATTTCACCTTCTGTTTTAGTCACAGTAGCGAGTTTGTTAATGCCAGCAGGTAAGGCGATAGATTGTGTAACTGCAGTTGAGGAAGTTGTATCCTTAGGGGCATTTTGCACATCGCAACCACCTAGACCAATTAAGGCGGCTATGCCTGTTGTTAACAGTATCTGTTTTCTCATGGAACTATGTACACTCATTGATAATTAAACACAATAATAAGAGTAAACGATGCACTCCATCTATTCAACAGACTTTGATTTGTTTGCGGATGAGGTATAAACCCTGATTGCTGGAAGGCGATGATGATAAATAGAATTAGGCTTTAGGTGTTATAGGCTACGGTTTTTTTCAAGTAAATATAAGAAATTCAGTTTACATATGCACGTTATCTTACACCCCTAGTGTAAACATTTAGTAACAGAAAAAATGTGAGTTTTACGATGCGCTGTGGATAAAGGTAAGCATCTCACCGAATCAAATGTGCAACTGCTTGCTTAATAAACAAAATCGGGGCGAAGCATGGGTCATCACTCAAGCCCAATTTCTTTAGGTTCATCATTACGCTGAAACCAACCGCGCAGAATTGCCTCGGTTGCGACTGGACGGTCACGAAAAAAACCATGGGCGGCCCCTGGCACCACACCGAATTCTGCTCCGGGAGTTAGTGTCACATAGTCTTGCACAGTGTCGATACGAGCCGAGTCGTACTGTCCCACCAGAAACATCGTTCGTTTGCCGTCGATCTGTTGCAAAAGCTGCACCGCATCGTAAGTCTTAAGGCTACCTGTTGATGTAAATTCACTTGGTCCCCACATTGCATTATAGATGACAGGATTGAAGCCATTGCCTCCGATACGAGCGGCATATGCGACAGCTTCTGTGCTGGGATCTATGCCTTCATAGAATTCTGAATATAGCGCTGTGTATGCTTTGTCACATTCGCGATCTGGTGGCGGTGTTTTTGTTTCACAAGCGCCAAGTGTTAATTTAACTTTTTTGGCTGCCTTTTGGACCAGTAAGTTGGCGTCCGTGATCCAGTGTGGCGTAGAAATGTAGGTTCCGCCAAGAACGCTAGACGCGACATGCTGCGGATAGCGAGCAGCGTATTCTAGTGCGATTGCTGATCCCCAGCTATGGCCGACTAAGTGCCAACGTTCTATCCCGAGCTTGAGTCTGACGGCTTCGAGCTCTTCAACAAAACGTTCAACGCGCCAATTGACAGGATCGTTTGGTTGCTCCGACTTACCACTATCTAGTTGGTCATAAAGAATTATTGGGCGTTCATCTGCAAGACTCAATATGCCTGCAAAAGCGTTATGTGTTCCCCCTGGACCGCCATGAATGAACACTCCAGGTATTGCTTTTTTACCAATGACACCATTCACTCGAACATACACTTTGCCTCCTTCAACCGCAACCATCAGTTCTTTCTCTGGCTGCGCATAAGCAGCGGCTAAAGTATCTTCTTGTGGCATTGCATTGGGCATAAATAATAGCGACGCGGTCACTATACATAGCGCCATAAAAAATGTTGAGCGTGATTTCATTTAACTTATTTCCTTATTTTTATGAAGATCTGCAAGCGCTTTGGAGACTAATCAAAGCCTCAGAGTCTAAAGTCTACCCGACAGCATTCCCGAATACCATAATTGCCAGCCCGTGATTGCCCAGCTCTTGGCGAGATCTGACTCTAGGTAAGTTCCGCAATCAGACCACCTGAACCGCCTGTATCGGCAGCGGTTGCGATAGTGACCAGAACAATCAGATACTTCAGCATTAAGCCCTTTGCGCACTGATTACGTGCATGCTTTACACAAAAAGTGAGGTAAGATAAGCGACTATCTCTGCATCGCTTATTGCTTTGTGATCGCTACCAACTTGAATTTCAATCATATATTTATGGGTATTAGGAGCCCCGGAAAACGTACTAAAAAGAGTAAGACCTATTTCTTGATTCAATTGATTGGCTTTGTCAGTAAGCTGGTTAATATCACTTTCAAGAAAAACAAAGAAACACACAGAATCGAACAATACTCTGATATCAGCTACCGATTTTTGATAAGCACGAGCAGACTCCCATAAGCGAGCATTATCTTATTATCCATTAGGCCTATCAGTAACGCCGCGTTAATCTGTAACCAAAACTTCATAGACTTTGTTATACAGCGGATTACTTTCAGGTGACCAGTCGCCATCTTTCGTATACACGTTTGATACATTGAGCTTTCTAAGACTCTCTATACTGTAAAAAAATCCGTAATACTTATACGTAAGATACACCTGCTCGTAATCACCGACTTGCCCGAGGTAGGGAATATCCCTATTCATATTTGCATTAACATTGTTATATAATTGGTCCTCCAAATTAATTAAAAATTGCAAGCGCTGTTGCGCTGTGATGGTTTCGCAGTCACCATTCATATTCATAATTTGACCAACTGAACAGCGGCTTCCATAGTTTAAGGCTATTGCCTCACGTTGAGCTGATGCAGATTCAATTGTTACCACACCTTCATAATCAGCTCGTCCAAAAGTGGTTCCGGGTTCAGCACTAGATGCGTCGGCTTGTTCCATTAATGACAGGAAATTAGCTTGTCGGGGACCGCCATGAAATACAACCAGGGAATTTCTGTTGAGAACTTTAGTTTCAGCCGCTAAAAATATATAATTGGCGCAGCTAGAAATACACAGGTTGGCCACCTCCACGGTCATCTGTTTTTGATGAATGAAGTTACCCATGTCGATACCCGCATAAAGACTTCCACCATTGCTGTTCACTAACAAGCGGTCGCCGGGTCGATACAGTCGTTTAAATTTTTCAACCCGTTGCATATCGATAGGACCAAAGTATTGAATAACGCCGTTATTAAAACGCTTAACACCGCTAATATCTGGCCCAAGCATGGCAGTAAAAAACCAAGTTAGCCCCGCTAACAAAGCAGCAAAAAATAAAACTGTTTTTAATGCGCCACTCAACTGATAATACTCAAATTAGACCTAGCTCTATTGCTTTTAGGACCGCTCGCGTGCGATCCCGTACACCTAATTTTGCCAGTATACTTGAAACCTGATTTTTGATCGTGCCTTGTGATTTAAAAAGGCTTTCTGCCATTTCTCTATTGCTGCAACCTGAGGCCATTAAGCGCAAAATTTCAGTTTCGCGTTGCGATAAAGGCTCGGGTATATCGCTAGATTCAAAATCACCTTTGATGCCTTGTAGTCCTTGAATCAGTCGTTCGGTGATTGCTGGTTGTATTAGGGTTTTTCCAGCATCGACGGTCTCAATCGCTTCAACTAATGTTTCCAGCGAAACGTCTTTTAGTAAATAGCCTTTTGCACCCGCTTTAATCGCCTTGATGACCGACTCGTGATCATCGAAAGTGGTCAACATTATCACTGGGATTTTAATACAAAGTTCATTTAGTTTTAAAAGTGTTTGAATACCATCTAAGTTGGGCATTCTAATATCCATCAAAATAATGTCTATTTTGACTTCTTGATTCTGGCTCGTAGCAATCGCGTGCAGTCCATCGTTTGCTTGTGCTACTACCTTTACGCTATCGGACAAACCCAAAAGACTGTTTATACCTTGTCTAACTAGGGTTTGGTCATCTACTAATAATACATTAATCATGATCGAGAACCGGTACCTTAATGTCGGTCATAAACGCCGCATTATTTAAGGTGAATGCCACGCTTCCTTGTATTTGTTTGAGTCGTTCTCGCATTCCTTTTAGTCCATTTCCAAGTATAAAATTTGTGTTACTTTCGTTTGTTTTTGATACTTTCAGTTGTTTCGAAAGTGCTGCTTTAATCGATAGTGTCAACAGCTCTCCGGTTTGTAAAAAAGCAATATGCATAGTTTTCGCATGACCATGTTTTACTGCGTTGGTAATACTTTCTTGAATACACCGGATCAGAACGTCTGCAGTATTAACATCATTAATGGTAATGTCGCTCGGATAATCAAGGCTTACCTTGATATTTGGTAAGCGTTCCGTTATTGCAACTATTGCCTGTTTAATATTTAGGTTGGACTTCTGGCGAATATCGGATACCGCTTCTCGAACATCACTCAACAGCAGCTTAGATAAACTGTGGCATTGCTCGATAGAGTCTTTTATTGCTTTTTTGCTTAATTCATCCGATGAACCAACATTCAATTTCTCAAGCTGGCGCCCGGCAACTTGCAGGTTAATTGTTAACGCAGTGAGATGATGACCAAGCAGATCGTGTATGTTTCTGGCAATGCGCACTCGCTCAGCTTGTTCGGCGGCTTGCCCTAAAAGTTGCTGAGTTGAAATTAGCTCTAAGTTAATCATCTCCACTTTTTCACGGCTCTCTTTCGCTTTAATAGTGGTGGTTACCATGACTAATGCAAATAGATTAAAGGTCCAAAATAGCATTGCGGTAATACCCATTCCGTTGAAATTCCAATATAAACCATAAACTAAATAGAGCGCCACAGAGCAGAGTGGTGAGAGTATGAATGCAGTTTTCGTCTTCATAAAGTTGGGAAGGGCGGCACTCCATACAACCATCAGTATAGCGCTATAGACAAAAGGAACAACAAAATAGATAGCGATGACAATAATGAATGTAATTGCGAGCAACAAAAGTCGCACAATGATTTCATTTTTGTATTTAGCTTGTTGGGAAAGTAGTAACCAAAAGAATAAATAACTAAGGAACAAAACAGCAGCTAAAACCACTTGAGTATTTGAAATTGGAGTCCACATCAACATAGCATAAAGGGAGGCTCCACTAACCAATAACCACGTAAAAATAGCAGAAGCAGTCTCTATGCTAATGTTTACTTTGTGTCTGCGATAAAACGCAGCTATTGATTTATTGTTAATCTGACTTTCCATTTAACCAATTTCCATGCGTTATTAATTTGAATGTTGTGACACTTTTCTATTGTTGAGCATATCAGTCAGATACATTTAGGCGCGATAGGCCAAAAGTCACATTTTAAGTTATGACTTGTGGCACTCATTTCATTCATTCCCAAAATATACAATAGCCTCATTGAAATCGTTACTGACTAAACTGGTCTACACAACTGGGATTTTACTATGACATACATTCACTCTGCCTTATTTATCCTACACATTTTATTTGGAACAGCTGCATTAATTTTGTTTTGGGTGCCTATATTTACTCAAAAAGGCAAACTTAATCACGTTAAATTTGGTCGTTATTACGCCAATAGTATGCACACAGTTGCGGGTACTGGCGCTTTGATGGCAGTAATGGTGCTGGCAATCCCGTTGGTCATTAGAGCTGGCATGATTTCAGAAAATACAGACACTGAAAAATTTGCACAGATGATCCGCATTTTCTGGGTCTTTTTATTATATTTGAGTATCTTAAGTTTTACGGTAACCAGACATGGCATTGCCGTACTCAAAGTAAAAAATAATCGGACTTCTTTAAGAAAAGTTAGCTATTTACTACCGATTATAGCCCTAGCTGCAGGCGGTCCCGTAATTTTTTATGTAGGTTATGTAAATGAGCAAACGTTACATATGGTATTTGGCGTGTTAGGGCTGTTAGTTGGTGTAAATATGCTGAAGTATTGTTTACAAAAGAAGATTAAAAATCGTGAATGGATATTAGAGCATATTGGTTCAATGATCGGATCTGGAATAGGCGCATACACAGCATTTTTAGCCTTTGGTGGTAGAACCGTATTAGCAGATTGGGGGCAATTACAAATCTTATTTTGGATTGCTCCTGGAGTCATCGGTAGTGTTGCGTCAGCCCTGATGTGCAAAAAATACAAAGGCATATTTACGGTTATAGATGAAATTCCCCTGCACGTAAAAAAAATGACCTAAATATGCAGGTTAGCTTTATTTTTATGTGTTTTTTATATCTATCAGTACTATTTAATGGATACTTATCAAATGGTACCAATACGATAACACAAGGAATAGCGAGAATACCTTTGGTTAGAGAATAAATACCAAGCTGTAATAATTAATAGAGTTCGCAATACGGCAGAATTAAACCAACAGCATGGTTAATTATTCATGAATTAACCATGCCAATAAAGTCCTAGGTCGATACCCAAAATCTTAGCAAAAAACTGCCTCATAATTCATCTTGTTGGAGGCGGGAGGTAAGTGTTAATTTCCCACACGTTTGTTCATCAGCCAACATCCAGCAGACAGAAACGGCTTCTCGCTCAGAACTCAGCAGACGTTTTAACTCTGTTATATTTAAGTGCGTCACGCGCGTGCCATCGATGCTAGTAATAAGATCATTGGTTTTTAACCCAATCGCGTATGCGGCTGAATCTTTTGCCACCGATTTAACCACCGCACCTAAGCGATGGGGTCTGATTAACATACCGCTTCTATCCAAGTATAAAGGTACTGGGAATGATTGGTTCGGTTTGATGAACATACGCTCATTAGGATAATCAAAAATTAGGTTGAAGCGACTCAATACTTCGTTACCCAAGAGTCCATTACTGCCATAGTCAGTATGACCACCTGAGATAAAGAAACTCACTGGAACTGCAATCAGAATTGAGCCTCCGAGGTTTATTGAGTGCGACAAACCGACCTTACTCTGCGCGTTTCCGGACATCCCTTGGCTCATGGTAGTATAAAATTGTGATGGCTCTTCTATCCCCTTATGAGTATCTGGCGTAAGAGATATAGGCCCTCTGTAGCCAGTATCTATCAGTAGTTTTATCTCAAGCGATTGCCCATCTTCGATCGCTATTTGCGTCGTTAAAAAAGGTAGGCTGGAGTGAACATCTATGGGAACCTCCTGCCAGCCAGAGTCGCGCTTAAAAATGCTGCCTTTGTCTGAATCAGGTTCAGAAAAACTGAGCAATTGCCGATCGTAATCGATTTCGACCACGAAGCGTTCAAAGAATTGTGCACCAATAACCCCATCAAAATATACTTCGTCGAAATCATTAAAAAACGGAACCGAGGTGATTGGTAAGTAAATGACAGATAAACCGTCCAGGCGAACATTGCCAAGTGCTAAATTTGTATCATTGATTATATGAGCTACGGGATTAGGGCCTGTGCCTACGCCGGAAACCTCTACTTTTCCTGCCATCTCCAATGGTAGCTTTTTGGAGTGTGTACTTTCGAGAATAACTGTTGCTGCGGCACCGCTATCGAGTACAAATCTCAAAGGCTCACTGCCATTGACACTGACTGGTAAAATGATGTGATCGTCTATCAGTTCAAAGCCCACCGTAGTGGTCATTGCATCATCAACCCAGCTATGCGTTGCCGTGGCATTTGCGTAGCTAAACTGTACCATATTGGTCAGTTGACAACCACTTAATAACAGGGTGAAGCAAAGCATAAAAGCCTGCATAATCGTTATGTAATGCCACTCTGATCGAATTTCGTTAGTATATTGCCTGTGAGTGATGTGTGTATTTTTCATTATTTTTTACCATTTTACTAAATAGGTCCGTTAACCTATTTGCGGATCGAATCAGTTTACCTCATTTGTCAATTGTTATAAATTGACAAATGAGGTAAGAATAGCTTGCTGGGTCTTCAAATCCTTCCCGCAAGGTTGCATCAATAAATGTCTCTATGACCCAACTCTATGTTGCAACAGTCACGTTTATGGATTTACACCTTGTCCGATGAATTTGGTTTTTAACTCAACAGGTTATAAAGTATAACCCCTAGTTGTTCTGACTGCTTTTTAGTCGACATCTTAAGATTAGAAGACGTTATGCAGTAACCTTCAATAAAAGGTAATAGGATAACAACCGCATTATCTAGTTGCTGCTCCTCGCAATTTTCAGGAGCCGCTTTTTTTAATGCTTCAAAAAGCATTGCATACAGCTTTTGATAATATTCATTGACGGCTTTTTTTACTGCGGTATTACGTCCGGATATTGCCCAAAGTTCTTTAAAGATGACGGCACAATCACTGCTCTCAATATCAGTTAAAATATGTAAGGCCAGTGCACTCAATTTGTTTTCTAGATTGTCTTGCTCGGGTAACGACAGCAGTTGCATCGATTCTGCATAGTCTACTAAAAAGCCGTTCATCGACAAGCTCGTGCACTGGGTTTTGTTTCCATCAATGCTGTTCTATAACATGGTCGTTCCTGCACTTCTGCGTATGGATCAGAAAACTGATCTCTAGGCACCAGCCCTGCGTAAAATATCAACAATACCGTTGTGATAAAGAGCAAAACTGAGCATCATAAGACAGGCTCAAAATTTAAGGTACTTTTATGTTTATTAACATCTTTATGACTCTGACATTGGTTTTGACACCTACTCAAATCCAGGCAGATACTAATAACAATGAGCCTTATTACCAAATAGGGGAGCCCAGTCGCGATGGTATCGGTAAATTTTATATGGGCCGAGAAATATCCCATGTTATGGGCCATCTTGGTGCTGGTTGGCTTGAGCGTCCCAAACGCGAGCGCGAGGAACGCACTGATTTATTACTTCAAAATTTGTCTTTAAAGGCCACAGATTATGTCGTCGACTTGGGCGCTGGTACCGGTTACTTCAGTTTCCCTATGGCTTTGCAATTAACCGCGGGCAGAGTACTGGCAGTCGATATAGAGCCTGAAATGCTCAAACTCATTGAGCAGCGAAAATCAGCTGACGGAGTTGAGAATATTGACATCATACTGGCCAGTGAACGCTCTCCTAATATCCCTGATGCCAGTGTCGACGTGGTGTTATTGGTCGATGCCTACCATGAATTTTCGTACCCGCGTGAGGTGATGGCTGGAGTAGTAAAAGGATTAAAGCAGGGCGGTCGGGTGATACTGGTTGAATACCGAGGAGAGGACAGCAGTGTCCCGATTAAACGTCTACATAAAATGACCCAACTACAAGCTAAAAAAGAAATGAACGCGGTCGGCTTGAAATGGTTACGTACCGACGACTATTTGCCGCAGCAGCACGTCATGGTATTTACTAAAATATAAGGTGCATTTTCATATTTTAATTCAGAGGAAAGCACCTTAATAGAAACGCTACTTTCGCTTTATTCTACGAGTAAGTTATTTTTGGCTTTGAGGCAGCTAAATATTTGGCAACTAGAGGCCATAACATGCAGTTTTATATAAAAATACATCGCTAAAAACCTAGAATTGGTTGCCATTGAACTGCCACAAATTTAACTTCATGAGCCATTCAACACTTAGCTCCTTGTCTCTGTGCTCTGGGTGCCTGGGCGTTGTTGTTAACTAAGGAAAGAGAGCATGAATTATCAACAAAAAATGAAGCGTCTGAGCATTGCTATGGTTCAAATGACTATTGCAAATGATCCCATGGAAAATGCAATAAATTTTCTTTCTAAGGTCAGGGAAGTCGTCGCCGAAGGAGCTGACGTGGTGGTTGGCTCAGAAATGATGCTTAGTCAGTATGTCAGCGGTGACAGGTATGAGGACGATGCTTTTGTTGCAGAAATGATCAAAGCGTCACAATTTATTGTGACAGAATCCAGATCAATAGATGCTGTCATTATATACGGCGGAATTGCTCGCGATGACTTCGGTATTACAGGTGAAGATGGCCGCATTCGCAAGTATAACGCAGCATTTGTTGCGCAAGCCGGAGAACTGGTTTGGAATGCAAACAAAAGCCTTATGTTTGCAGTTAAGTCGCTTATGCCAAACTATCGAATCTTCGATGATTCTAGGCATTTTTATGACTTAAGAAAGTTAGCGGCAGAACGTGGTGTACCTTTGTTTGACCTACAACAACCATTTCCGGTTACTATCCGCGGGGTTGTGTATAGCCTTGGTGTCATGCTGTGTGAAGATATGTGGGATATTGATTACGCTCAAAAACCAGCTCAAACACTAAAGCAAAACGGCGCTGAAGTGCTAATCAACCTATCTTGTTCCAATTGGAGCTGGCGTAAAAATGCAAAACGTGACCAAGTTATCGCTAACATCTGTCAGCAAACGGGTTTATGGTTTGTATACGTAAACAATGTTGGCTGCCAAAACAATGGCAAAAACTTCATTACTTTCGATGGCGCTTCGACTATCTACAACCCCGTTGGGGAAGCGGTCGTGCTAGCTAAACATTATCAGTTTGAAACAAACGTTGCTTCGCTTGATAGTCAGCATATTTCGCTGACACGTCACGAACCATCTGATATTGCCCAAATGTATCGAGCCATTGAAGTCGCAAGCAAAGGCTTTCTTGCAACCTTGCCAACGAGCGCACAAGAAAAGGTGGTTATTGGGGTTAGTGGTGGAATGGATTCAGCTTTGTCTGTCGCATTCTTTGCTCACTTAATGGGGGCGAGTAAAGTGGTGGCAGTAAACATGCCGTACAAGCACTATAATGCTGCTGAAACGAAAGATGATGCTGCCCAAATGTGTCGTCGTCTTAATGTTGAGTACCGAGTTGTGCCTATCGACACAATTGTTGACGCTACTTGTGTGTTGACTGATATTAAAGTGGGTACCAGTCAGCACAAAACTGCTCAGGCTGTAGCGCGAATGAATGTGCTGTCGGCGTTAGCTTCTCAGGCCGGTGGTTTTTTCACTTGTAATGCTAATTGGACTGAAATTGCGTTTGGTTATGGTACGCTAAATGGTGATATGAGAGGCACTTTCTCGCCATGGATGAACTGTCTTAAGCAAGACGTTTATCGCCTAGGTGACTACCTAAACCGTGAAGTGTATGGTCGGGAAGTTATCCTTCAGTCTATTATAGACCGTCCTCCGATGGATGAGTTGGTAGAGGCAGGAAGTGGTGCACGCAGTGATCCGTTTGACTACGGAAACCTAAGTGAAAATGGTTATCATGATCAGATGGTACGAGCAGTCGTCGCGTTTAGGTATGACGCTGAATGGTTTGTTGAGCAATATTCAAACGGTTCGTTGGAGCAAAAGCTGCAACTGTCAAAGGGCAGACTGAATATGCTCTTTCCGACATCACAAGCGTGGCTAGAAGACTTGGAACGTTGCTTTTCGCTTTTTCACGCAGCCGTATTTAAGCGCGTTCAGAGCGTTCCTGGTCCATTGGTTGATAAACGCAGCTTCGGCTGGGACTTTAGAGAAAGTATTCTTGAAGGGGTAGAGACGACCCGCTACCAAGCTTTAGTGCGTAACCTGAGAGCTAAGAGTACTTGAACCAGACTGGTTTAGTCTTGCAGGTTAATGTATGAACACACTAGGGGTTACTTCAAAGCCACTCAAGGTTTACGTTACAAGACCTTTGGCCAGTACTCTATTGGCTAACAATGCAAGCAACTCAACTTCTCGTTCGCTGCGTTCACCATCTATTTTAGTGATTGCCATTGCCACTTCTAACGAACGTGCTGCATCTATGTTTAACTCATCAGATAATGAACGGATATAGTCGTGAGCCGCCATATCGTCAATGGCTTCGCGAGCTTGATGGATCACATCGGTAACATAGGCTTGTTTTGAAATTCCATTATGCCAAGGCATACTCTCTAGAAGTTCATCAAAGTAATCTTGCTCAGTTAACGTTACCTTACCGTCAATCTGATAGAGCAAAACAGTTAACTTGATCAAAGCTTCGTTGTGGAGTTGATGTTGCCTAGTATCTAATTGATGTAGTTCAGACATAATTCCTACCTTTGGAGAGTTAATGCGAGTTTATAATTTATAGAGACCCAAATTATTTAAGTAAAGTTCCAAAAAAGTACAAGATTATTAAAATAACCTCGTTATTTTGCTGAATTTGCGATCATGTATTTATTTAATTTAGACCGAATAGCCAGGAGCCAAGGTCGGATTTTCAATACGTTGCAGGACATCGATGTTCTCAAGTGCAAGCTGACATCCTTGTCCTCGAATTCGATGTCCTTCAGAGCAATCTACTTGCCACTGTCTTAATATATAGGCAGCAAGAGCCGCTCTTGTTGTCATTATCTTTTTACCTTCGTGCATTGCAAAGTCCATTTCAATAGCCAGAGGATTCTCGATACCTGGGTGAGGAACAATGACCAAGTTAACAATTTGATTGAATTGAACGTCGGCACTGACCAGTTGATGAGACAATATTTCTTCTTCAGAGCTGATAATATGTGTAAAGCGGGTACAAACAAAATCTCTAAAACCTTGGTTTTTGCAATCATAACCGCGTACATGCCAGCGATGCCCATTATTGATCATCGTATGCGGGATAAACCGTCTGACTGATTCGCCTGAAGAAACCGACACATAGCCAACTTCGCATGCTGCTTGATTATGAATACCGCGCATCAAAGCAGCAATAATGCTGCTCTCAGGATGGATGAGTTGAACCGCATCAAAGCATTGTTCTGATGGCTGCGTTGCATTTGAAATACCATTGCCAAAACCACGACTGAGCGATTGCAAAATAATATCTGGTTGGTATTTAAATAGCGCCACAAATGCGGCGGTGCGGTAGTATTGTTTGGTCGAATGGTCCAGTAATAAGTTAGTACTTGCTAACTCACGATATGCTGCAAAGTCTCTAGTGCACGCGGCTAACCCAGTTTGAAAACGATTAACCAAATCATTGCGCGTTATATGCCCAAAAAAATGCAAGCAGAAGTCGATGAACGCCAATCGTTCTCTTTGTGCATGGGGCATTTCGTTTATGATTTCGGTGGTGTTCACTCTTTTCAATCTCCGTTAACAGCGTTCATCGCAACATCGTTATTTATATGAAACCGATGAGCGTAGAATAGTGTATAAATGACCAGTGTGCAATCAAAATGATTGCTTCATTGGTGGTGCTTTGCCAATGCAATAGCAAATATATCAAGCATCCATTTTACAAAATTAGTGGCTTGATTGTATTGCTATTCTAAATAGTTTTTTTTAGTTGGCGTTTATAGGATGAATTTTCACTCGGCAGCCAGCACCACTAACATGCCTGAACTAGATTGACAGTATGACTAGCTGGTGGTGTAGGGTAGTTTCGCAGTGATGGCCAGTCGCATGCTTTATTTCTTCAAGCCGAATCGGTGGTTGCGAGGATGTCTTTAGTTACTCTGCATTTGGCCAGCACATCTCTGCTTTCGATATACTGATTATTACTAAAATGCAGGATTAAAAAACCCCAGCAGCTTTAAATAGTTGCATGTGGACGTTCACTAACGCATCAATATCACGCTGATAACCGCCGCCAATGACGGCTGCAATCGGAAGACCTAGTTTTTTACATTGTGCAAAAACAAACTGGTCGCGCGCTAATACACCTTCTGTAGTTATATTTAAGTGCCCAAGATCGTCATCAATATGCACATCAACTCCCGCATCATAAATAACCGCATCGGGTTGAAAGTAGGTTATTGCCATTTGCCAAGCTTGTTCAACGGTTGCTAAAAATTCGTCATCACCGGTGCCTTTTGCTAAGCCAAAGTCTAAATCAGATACTTGTTTTCGATGTGGGAAGTTTTTTTCACCATGAATGGAAACGGTATAAATGGCATTATTGTTAGCAGCTAATTTTGCTGTTCCATCGCCTTGATGGACATCACAATCAAACACCAAAACCTTATCAATACTTTTTGATTGCAGCATATTAAGCGCAGCAAGGTATAAATCGTTGACCATACAAAAGCCCGAACCAAAGTTAGCAAAAGCATGATGATACCCACCAGTTAGGTTGAGTGCTTTGCCATGTTCTAACGCCAATGATGATGTCAGTACGGTACCAGCCGCGGCCGTTAGCGTGCGTTCAATAAGTTGCTTGGACCATGGAAAACCAATGCGTCGCATTGCCTTTTGATCAAGTTCACCCGAACACAGTTGCTTAATATAAAGGGGGTCGTAGATGCGTGATATGGTATTAATATTAAGAGGGACGGGTTCATAAAAACAGTCACTGGAAACGTCCTCTCGTAGCAACGCATCTTTAATACCTTGATACTTTTGAATGGGGAAACGATGCCGAACGGGTAAGTCGAGTTGACTATAAATGGGATGAAAAACAAGATGCGGCATCAAGACTCCGTGCAAGTATAAAAAAACGATCAATATTTCAGCACATACGAATAGACTTCGCAATAAGTTTGCTTTTAATTTATCTGACTAAGGGGAAATAACAGAAAGTATTTTGGTAAAAACAGGGACGTTAATATTGGTATTCTTGAAACCATTGCACGAAGCTAGCGGCATTGATTGGGCGACAAATATGGTAACCCTGTGCCCACTCGCAACCATAATCGATTAGTAGATTAAGCGATTCTTGGTTTTCAACGCCTTCTGCAACTATTTCCATATTGAATTGGTGACCCAGCTCAATCACGCTTTTAACGATATTTTGATCTGAGGCGAGTTCATTTAATTTCAAAACAAAGCTTTTATCTATTTTTAAAATATCCGCAGGTAAGCGGCTCAGATAGGACAACGATGAATAGCCGGTTCCAAAGTCATCAATGGCAATTTTAAATCCGGCGTCGCGCATAAGAGAAAGCTGTTGAACTGCTTTACCTAAATCTTTAACAAGGTGACCCTCTGTCATCTCAAATGATAATACGCAGGTGGGCAAGTCATATGCGTGCAGCAGCGACATTATGGTTGACAACAGCTCTGTATTCATCACATCTTGGGCTGAAATATTAATCGCTACGCTGACTTCAATGCCTTGTGCTCTGAAGCTCTGGATATCTTGAATAGCCTGCTGATATACCCACGCTGTCACTTCACCAATGAACCCCGCGTGTTCTGCCACCTCAATAAAGTCCTCTGGAGAGACAAACCCAAGTTCGGCGTTATTCCATCTAATAAGCGCTTCAACAGAGGTTACTTTTTTATGTGTTAAGTTTAATTTGGCTTGATAAAATAGCGCCAATTCACCCTGGGTATTGGACAGTTCTTTCTTCAATTCAGTAATGATGGACAAGCGTCGGATATATTTTTCTTCTAACTCAGCGCTGAAATGTAAAATAAACTGTCGAGTCATTTGAGCTTCATCAATAACGATATTCATACGTCTAAATAATTCACTTGGCGAGTGAGTCTCTAAGGGGCAATTGATAACGCCAATAGCAACTGTCATTGGAATACTTAAATCACCACTAATCACATGGCCATCCAATTGGCTTTTCAGTTGTATAAGCTCCTCTTCAGTCAATATATGGTCAGGGACCCAAAGTAATTCGCCGCCGGTCAAACGCGCCGACAGTCCGCCTAAATTAATCACTCGTTGGGCTAATTCTTGCAAACAAAGATCGCCATTATGATAACCAAAAGTATCATTAACGCCTCTGAATCCGAATATGTTGATACCAATAGCTTGGAAGCTCTCTTTGCGGTTGAACTTTTTGCTTAATAATGTCTCTGCATGATTACGATTGTATAGCGTTGTCAGCACATCATGTTGCGCCTGATAGATAACTTTTTGTTCTCTGTCTTTAACATTATCTTGCATGGTATCAAATGCGTGAGAGAGCATACTCAGCTCAGATGAATGCCAATCAACATCGATTTTTTCATCGTAGATACCGGCTGAAATATTCTTTACATGGATCGTCAGTGATTTTATGGGTTTAACCAATTTTCTGGAAAACAATGCGCCTAAGAATATGGCGATAATCACAGCAATAACCGCAATTAGGCCAATGCTCGTTTGCAACGAAATAAAGTCAGCAAAAACCGTTTTAACAACACTACTCAACATAATATCTATTTTTAAACGCTCTTTTTCTAGCAAATTAAAAGAGCTTGAAATAATTTTACTGTCTGAAGAGTAGGCTAAAAGGGGAAGAAACAATGCGTCAGTGTTTTCAATTTGAATATTCTGGCTGTATTGGTCTGGCTTTAATGTACTTATTTGGTATGCGCTATTGCCGTCGATGTAAACAATGATAGTCGTTTCAAGCTGCGTAATTTGTTTCAGTTGTTCGATAAGTGCTTGGTCAATCTCAAAACCCATTAAAGCAACTGCAATTGAACGCGGTGCTTTGACGTTTGAAAACAACACTTGATAAAGTTTATCGTCCAGCGACAATATTGAGGTGGAGTTGCCATTTAATTGTGCTGAATCGATGAGTTCGGGGTAAATAAAAGGAGTTTGCGCGGATATTAGTTCTGGCACACTGATGATTGTTATCGCGTCGAGTGAAAACAAGGCGATAAGATCGGCATTTATTCGTTCACCTTGATTTGCAAGGGCACTTTCAATGGTTCGCTTATCTCTACTTGCAACCGCATCCTTAAAGCCAAAGTCGTCAGTTAACACGGCGACTGAACTAGCTAATTGTTCATCGCGATTTTGTAGGACTTGCGTCAATACATTACGCGCAACGGCTAAGTCATTTTTCAGTCGAGACGCTGCTTGCTCGCTAGTTGATTTCCAAACAAACAATACCAGAACAAGCGTCGTTAGAACGACGACCCCGATGATGAGATTGTTGATGCGTTGATTTAAAGATTGCTGCATTATTTAGTTAGTCACCAAATTTTGTCCTAAACCCAGTTTCAATTTCTGGCTTTTCAATATCCAAGCCAAATGGCAGCGTTATGCATTGGTTCTCAATGTTGCTAGGCAATTGCACCATTACTCGTTCTGTTTACAAAGGCGATAGTTGAGAACGCCAAATATTGCTCTCAACTGTGTCGGCAGAACTTGCATCTTCTGTCAATGCGACAGACGCGCCTCCCTTGTTATCGGTCATTGCTGTTAATTCGCCATCATTTACACAAATATAGCCAGTCATGTTGTCTTCAATGTCACAGCCGAGTAAAACAATAGAAATAACCTGATTCGAGACGGCAGTACCGTTTTTATCGACAATGTTCATGACTAATGACTTAGCAAATAGAGTTTGGCTAATAATCAACGCGATAAATGCGATAAACATTCGACGACTGGTTTTGTCTGATTGCGCGCAGCGTGCTTTTTCTTTTAAATTACGACTGGCTCCCAGACTACCAAATTGCTTAGCGAGTTTAGAATAAGGTATTATAACTAGGTATGAATATATATATGGCGTAGCTAATAACGTTGCTAAATCAGTTGGTTTTCCAAATAAGTAACCTTGCTATTGATGACAACCATGCGCTACCAAAAACGCCATTTGTTGATGAGTTTCAATGCCCTCTGCACAAATATTCAGGTTAAGCTGTTTGCCCATTTCAATGACCGTTTTGGTGACTAACGTACTGCGCTGTTCACAAAAGCGCTCAGGTTATAATTGGCATCAGTCGCTTTAGCCATACCAATACTCACACTAATCAGTATTTCCCAATTGTTTATATCAAAAGGTTTACTGATTGCTCTAATGATACGCTCAGCTATATCCATCACTACAAACTCATTCGGATCGTTGTGCAGTAAAATAAGGAATTCACCACCATCAAGGCGAGCAATAAGATCGCCGTGGCGCAAAAATCGTCGTGCACGCTTACTTGCTTCAATCAGCAGTTTGTCACCCATTTCTTGGCCATGGGTATCGTTAACGCCTTTAAAGCCGTCGAGGTCTAAGTACATCAGCACCATATCATCGCTTTCATGCTTTGCAGCGTTTAACGATTTACGCAAGGTTTCCATGAAGAATTGACGGTTTGGCAAACCAGTTAAACTATCGAAATTAGCACGTCTTTCCATATCTTTACGCTGTTGCATTAGTTGTTCTGTGTATTCTTTGTTTTTGATCTCTTTGGAATGAATAGTGTCCATCATGCTACTAATTGCATCACTTAAATCGACAGCTTCTTGCTTACCATCAATATTAATATCGATACTGTAGTCATCAGTTTCTTTGATTTGATGAGCTAGGCGCATAAGCTTTTGGAATGGTAATAATATTTTACTGTTAAGCCACAACGACAATACGATACCAATGCTAATGACCACCACGGTTAAGGGCAGTACTTTTAGTAGGAGAGAAAGCTTGCTTCGATTTAGTGGCTTTTCTAAATCATTTACTATCAACAAATAGCCATTTGGAAACGCTTTCTCACCAATAGATTTGAAAGAAAATAGTCTGCCATTTTTTATCGACATACCCAATTGCATGCCGTTTAGTTGTTCTTGGTAGCCGTTAAAAGCATCCTTTTTGTGTGCTTGTAATGATTTACCTGCGTATGTGTCTAGTTGCTTGTAGTCTTGGTCGAATACGGCAGCTAATGTCACATTTTCATATTCTTCTAAGCGCTGTAATAGACCAGAAATGGAGGCTATATCTATTTTGGGCCTACTCAATATAGCAGATAGATCATATGCCATGTTATTGGACAAACCATCGAGGTTATTTGTTACCGCCTCGCTATAGAGGTCTTCATGTACGAAAACTGAAATACTCAAGACAATCACACACAATACCGCAATAGTTAAACTATTGAAGGCCGTTAAAGTTGAACGTATCGTTTTAAATAGCATGCACAATAGTATAAAGATGCGATTTAGATTTAACAGCCCTAGCTTGAGTTTGAACGTATGTCGTCATATGAAATAGTATAAATAAACCACGGAATTGCGTGTTTAAAGGTTAATTAAGCGTAATAAATGACTAAACGTCGCATATGGTTAATAATTGCAACAGCGACAATTGAACAAATCAAAAAATTCAATCACACTTGCAACGCAACATCGGATTTGCCTGTAAATGAAGTTAGAAAAGGATAAAAAATGAGTATTGAACTTAGGTCAAATCAACAAGTTGAACTGTCAGGAACATGCAAAGTTGAAGATATGGTATTGAATTCCTTGTCACCTAAGTATCGTAGTTTGAATATTATTGTATCCTTAATTATTGGCTTTGTAATTGTAGCAATTATTCTATTGTTGGCAATTCAGCCGTTGGTTTCAATGCCACAAAAATATCTCGATTACTATCATATTGCGGCTATAGCTGTTGCATTTTTAACCCTGTGGTCTGTTTTATATAGCTACTTCGCCGACCCCAAAAAGAAATATGCAATTCGCGAGTTTGACGTGCACTTTCAATCGGGTTTACTCTTTTTTCGCACTGTTAGCCAGCCCATTATGCGTATTCAACATATTGAAATTGAACGCGGCCCCATAGAGCGTAGTGCTGGTTTAGCTACTTTACAGGTATATAGTGCAGGTGGTGCTAATCACGCGTTTGAAATCCCCGGCTTGGTCCATGAAAAAGCGATTGAACTGCGTCAATTTATTTTGAACCACAAGGATGTTAGTCAAAATGGATAATAGTGGCTTTTCTCACAGCAATGAAGATAGCCAGCAAGTTGCTGAACTTCAAAACGGAGCATGGAACAAACTGTCGCCCATCAGCATTGTTTACTTTACTGTGCGCTCGATTTTTGATTTTGCGAATACGTTCTTTTACTTAATACCCGTTCTAGCCATAAACTTTAACAAGATAAAAGAACAACCGCTCATTATTGTTGTTGTGGCAGCCTGTATTTTAACCATATTCATCGTGATGGGGGTGCTTAACTATTGGTTTTATCGATTTAGAGTAGGTAGTGACAGAATAGAAATTAAACAAGGGATTTTCAAGAAGTCACATATTGATTTGCCTTTTGCTCGAATTCAGAATGTTAAGTTGTCGCAACCGCTTTATTACCGCATTAATGATTATTCTTGCATCGAGCTAGATACCGCGGGTAGTGCAAAAAAAGAAGCAAAAATCGTGGCGCTAAAAACTGATTTAGCAAAACAATTTCGTATAAAGATTTTAGACACAGCCACTGAATCAAAAAGCGATGATGCTTCTTCTTCTGCCGACGCCGGCACTGCTTCAAATGAAGTGATTTTGAATCACCGTAGTATGCGTGATTTAGTTATTCATGGCTTAACGAATAATCGTATCTGGATTTTTTTGGGTGCCCTAGCACCATTTTATGCTTCTATTTCGGACTTTTTGTCTCAATTTTTTGAATCGATAGGTTTTGATGCTGAAGCGTATTTTAGTTTAGAAACCCAAGCTTGGTGGGAGTTTAGCTTGCATATTTTGTCGGTAGCTATGTTAATCATGCTTGTCGTCGTTTCGTTTTCAGTTATCGGCGCTATTTTGATGTTTTATAACTACACACTGAGTAAAACAAAGGATCGCTATATTCGCCGCTCAGGTTTGTTAACTAAGCATGAAGTGAGTATGAAGCTCAGTCGTATTCAAATAATGGTGCAAGCACAAGACTGGCTTGATGTATTACTTGGTAGAGTTAACTTGTCCTTCGAACAGAATACTTCTGGGATAGCCAATGCGAACAAGTCAGATGGGCAAATGTCCAACAAACTTCTTGTTCCATCCGTCACCATCGATGAGTCCTTAGCATTAATGCAGGACGCGATGCCTTCGCAAACTCTTGCTGAACAGGTATTTAAGCCAATTTCGAAACGTTATATATTGCGTGGTTTGTTAGTTATTGCGCTGCCAATTGGAGGATTGCTTTTTACCGCGATATTTAGAAACGACCTTTATGTTGCTGCGCTTGTGGCTTGTTCTGCATTTGCACTCATCGGCGCCATATTGGTCATCCGATGGAAGCGTTGGGGCTACAGTCATGACAAAGAATATTTTTACATTAGGAGGGGATTTTTCGGTGTTAATTATTATTGTTTTCCGATGTATAAAGTGCAGCAAGCTCAATTTAAACAAAGTATCTTTATCCGCCCCTATCAATTGGCAAGCTTAAGGGTAGTCCTGGCTTCAGGTGTAAAGCTTGTTCCCTATATGCCGGCAGCAGAGGTAACAAACATAATAAATTGCATTCTAGATCAACTCGTTGTCGACAAGCGTTCTTGGATGTGAACGCCGTCTAAACGCGTAAATCACTGACGACCAAATCGAGTAATTGCATTAGTTTAAGGGCCTGATCGCTGTCGATACTTTCAAACTTGTAGCCGATTTCACTTGGAACATTGACCGCTTCTAGCTTTAAGGCTTTTCCCTGTTTTGTCAGTTGCACAAGCCGTTTACGTTTATCTTGCTCGTCCTTGATTATTTCTAACAAGCACTTATCGGCCATTTTCTTCAAGATTTGAGTCATCGCACCGCCATCAATCGCCGTTTTTCCCAGCAACTCTGCAATCGTGATTTTGTCTTGCTCCCACAGTGCCATCATCACTACATATTGCGGATAGGTTATATTGAGACCATTTAGTGGTTCACGATAGGCACGAACAATGCTGTTTGACGCCATATATAGACGGTGACACAGCTGGTTTTTGAGTTTTAATTGATTAAACGACATAACTTACTCCTTGAAAGCCACATGTTAATTTGCATGCAAAGTATTTGCAATCAGTATTTTTTTCCTATACTATTTTGTACACAAACTAAATAACTACTATTTTGGAATTTTATATGAATGTATTAAAAAACGTAGCGTACACAGCAAAAGCAACAGCAACCGGTGGTCGCCAAGGCGAGGCAAAGTCCGATGATGGCCGTTTAGACCTGACGTTATCGACTCCTCAGGGCTTGGGCGGCGACGACGGTCAAGGTACTAATCCGGAGCAATTATTTGCGGCAGGTTATGCGGCTTGTTTTATTGGCGCACTTAAGGTTGTTGCGGGGCAAGAAAAACGTAATTTACCCAGCGATACCCACATTGATTCAGAAGTGTCTATTGGTGCCATCGAAGGTGGTTTTGGTATTGCGGTTAAGCTAGCTGTGTCATTAGGTGATATGGACAAAGACGAGGCAATGACAATGGTAGAAAAAGCTCACCAAGTATGCCCATATTCAAATGCGACTCGCGGCAACATTGAAGTGACCCTGTCGGTAATTTAATACCCCACGTTATATTGATATTAAAGCACGCATTCTGCATACAGAATGCGTGCTTTTTTTTACAGAGTCTGAGGTTTGTTATGGCGACATGCCTACTGTTGTTAAATGTGCTGAAAAACGCAAAATGGCTTTGACACGGTTCAATATAAGATGGGATGATCAAGTCCAATACTTGCAGTGAGCTTAAGTGCAAAGTAAAATGCACGACAAAGGAGCAATTGCCAAGAGTAAGTCCTATTTACGGCTTTGCGATAACCTACAATTAGTGAGCAGAACACCTAAATATTAAGAAGCATAGCTTCAAAAACTTTCCTTTAGGTTTACTCACTTTCAACGTAATTCAACAGTAATAAATAAAACAATAGACATGGATATTTGTAAAAAATGCTAGATAAAAAGTACTACAACCTGAATGAACTGGACACGCTATTTCAAATATCAATTGCGGACATTAGTTATGCAGTCGAGAAAAAAGACCTAGGGTTGGTTTTTCATAGGCAAGCAACCAAGTACCTCATAGGTTCTCTTTCAAATAGAAAGTTTGTGTCTATTGGTTGTGCTACTTATGAAGGGTTAATAAAACTTGATAAAAAGACCTCACTAGAGCTTATTAAGCAAAAAAGCATCGCTGTAGATAGAGCGCTTTTGTTGCAGATGGAAAATATTAAGGATTGGAGTGGTGATTATCCATTTAACTGCGAGCTTCCAAGCTCTCGCTTGAATGCGTGGGCACCCGAGGAACCAAATACTCTTGATGGGGACAAAATTCTGGCTTTCCCATATCCAAAAGAAAAGGAAAATCCGTTCAAAAGCACGCCCGAGTCTACTGTGTCTGTGAGTGATGAAATAGGTGACTCAAATAAACAGGCTGATAGTGTTGAAGAAAAGAGTCAGCAGCAACCTGATGTTATCTTAGATTTTCCCAAGATTGAATTAGAGCTAAAGGACGCCTGTATTTTGTCTTCTAAATTAATTGAATTGTTTCCGTCAAAAATGAGTGGCACTTAGAATTACTGACCGTTACAGATCGCCCTGTGCATTCAGTCACCCAAAGGTAGGCATTTATTCCTAATAACGTGATGGGGTCGCAGTATATAATAATTAGGTAGATGCTAATATCGTAACATTGGTTTCAGTGCCAACTGCAGTTGCTATCAAAAATAGTGAGTTGGTCGACAGTAGTCAGAACGTCAAGTTTTGCTGTGTTAGAGTTTGTCATGGTAAGTGTCTCTTAGGATTATAGTAAACAGCCATTGTGTCTATTCATAAAAGAGACTGTTTTAGTAAATTAGGGTAGGCGAGATGGAGACTAAAAGTGTCTAGCAAGTTTACGGATTATCTTGGTTAAGAAGTTAGCAATCGAATTAAATAGGAATAATATGGAATTGTTGATTATGTTAAGTGGCCTAATAGTCTCCATTATTATTGCTTTACTGGTGAAGAAAGTCCTTTCGTTCATTTTTAAAGGTTCAGAAGATAAAATGATAAGTCAGATTAAAAAAGAAGTTAAACAGTGGGATATTTTCGCCAGTGCTTTAATTGACGACATAGAGGCACCTTGTCATACGCAATGTAAAGTAATGTTTTCTGGCGGTAGGTTCTCAACCATAAAGAGTCCTTTAGGCTCCAATTCAAGTTCTTATCAAATTGAATATTGGGGAGTGGAAACTAGTGATAAGTTCGATACACTATATGTAGCAAAAGCTATTCATGATTGGGCACAAAATAGACCTAGCGTTAATAAATAAACAAAAAATCGTCTCCCCCTAACTACCAGCGAAATCGATCCCTGTTGCATCGATCAGGGATGTGTTTTATTCTTCATATTGATTTTATCATGCTTCATCATTGGTCAATCATAAGGTGCAAATGATGACTGGCATTAGCTTCGCTTAGTTAATTTTATGCAAGGCTATGCCTTGATATTATGCAGGGGTTGGCTCACCCAGAGTCAACTTTCGTTAACTCGACAGGATGTGTTTCGACAAGGACCTGTTTCGGGAAATCGTGTCATTTATGAGATAAGAGTATTTTATGCGACTATTGTTTAGCATCTATTTTTTACTTTCATTTTCTGTGTTTGCCACTACGCCAAAAATCCCTTTAGAAGCCTATGGTGGGATCCCTAACAAAAGCATGTTCACTATTTCCAACGACGGTACTCGTATTGCTTATCGTGAGGTCTTAAATAATACCGATATAATGACCATAATGGACATTGTTAAGGGTGGCGTTGTCGGTCGCGTCGATATTAGTGGCGTGCGCCCCGACAGTGCCTATTTTGTGGATAACGATACGCTTATTCTCGTAGTAGTGGATGGTCACAGACGCTTTGCAGGTTACCGAGGGCGCCATGATGTAAGCGCTGCATATGCATTTAATATAAAAGACAATAAATTGCATCAAATGCTGGAGCCCGGTTACGGCATTTTTCCGGGTCAAAGCAATATAGGAGGAATTGTAGGCGTATCGAAAGATAAAAAGTATGCATACATGCCCGCTTATAAAAACCTTGGCTCGTTCGACTTGTATAAAGTCACCTTAGGGAAAAAGCGTAAACCACGTGTTGTATCGCGTGGGAAAAAAGACACTATCGACTTCTTTATAGGTAACAACGACGAGGTCGTTGCGCGCGAACGTTATAATAACGAAACCAATTTACACCTTATTGAATCCAGAATTAATGACGAATGGGTAACCGTGTTCAGTGAAACAACACCGGTCATTAACGTCGGTTTTAACGGCATAACGCCTGATATGAAACATCTTGTTATGCGGGCTTATAATGACAACACAAAACGAAAGGCTTATTACAAATTAGCGTTAAGCGATGGCAACATAGAAGGCCCTATTTTTGAGCGTGCAGACAAAGACGCAGAGTCATTGATAACTGATATTAATCGAGTAGTACATGGCGTGACTTATTCTGGTTTTACGCCTACATATGAATTTTTCGACAAAACACTAAATGCGAAAATGCGTGGTATTGAAAAAGCCATGCCAAACAATACCTTTCGACTTACAGACTTCTCTGACAACTTATCAAATATGATTTTTTTAATGGAAGGCGAAATGTCAGCCGGAAACTATATATTATACAAGCGAGGTGAACTTAGTATGCTCGCTAGCGCGCGCCCGGATATACCGGCAGAAAGTGTTCATAATGTCACTGAATATAGCTACAACGCGAGAGATGAACTGCCTATTCCGTCGTTGTTGACTCTGCCTAATCATAAAGAAGCAAAAGACTTGCCTGCGATCATGTTGCCGCACGGTGGCCCAGAATCTTACGACACAAACAGCTTTGATTGGTTGGCGCAATATTTTGCCAACCAAGGCTATGCTGTTATTCAGCCGCAGTTTAGAGGATCAACTGGCTTTGGTGCTGAGCACTTATTGGCAGGCCGAGGAGAATGGGGCCGCAAAATGCAAGACGATTTAACCGACGCAGTAGCTGACCTTGCCACAAAAGGTATTATCGACAAAGACAGAGTATGTATTATTGGAGCCAGCTATGGTGGCTACGCAGCGCTGGCCGGTGCCGCTTTTACGCCTGATGTATATCGCTGCGTCGTGGCGATTAATGGCGTATCTGATATTGAAGTAATGCTCAAAAGAGAACGTCGAGAGGCCGGCGATGATCACTGGGTGGTTTCGTATTGGGAAGAAGTCATTGCAAAAGGCGATGTTGAAAAATCTCACCTCAAGGCAATTTCGCCTATTAATTATGTGCAGCACATTACCCGTCCCATTCTTCTTATTCACGGCGAAAACGATAAAGTCGTTAATATAGAACAATCTGAGGATATGTTTGAGGCTTTAAAAGATGCCAATAAACCGGTGCAGTTTATAAAGCTTGATAAAGGCGACCATTATTTGAGTAATAACAACAATCGACTGCGGACTTTGCGTGCTATAGAGCAGTTTTTGAAAATTAATCTGCCGGCTGAAAATTCAGTTCCTTAGCCAAGCTTTTAGTTTCCCCAAACGCTAAAGCGTATGACTGATGACCAATTTACAGTAAACGGATTTTTTACAGCCAACATGCCAAAACTCAAAACCTATAAGTCGGCAGGTGTGAAGTAATTAGTTTGTGTTTACGTTTGCATGCTGAAGATCCAAAGGCAACGGTTTGTAAAAATGGCATCTGTAAATACTATAAACCAGTGGCCAAAATGATTTTGCCACTTCACCACTGGCCAAAATGAGCTAGTGCAAATTAGTGACGAGTTACTCTACATGCTAAAAGATATTCAGCGTGTAGATGCGGATCTTAAAGTATGCAATAGTTTTTAATTCTGAAATGTCATATTAAATGCATTATCCAGATCGGCGATGAGATCGTCTGGATGCTCTAAGCCAATTGAGAGACGAATAAGGCCGTCGGTCACGCCGAATTTATCTCGCAATTCTGCAGATACGCCAGAATGAGTTGTACTACTTGGGTGGCAAACAAGACTCTCACTGCCACCCAGACTCACCGCAGATTTAAAAATGGATAGGTTGTTGATCAACCGGAATGCGTCTGATTTTGACACATCCAGCACGAACGAGAATGTTGAACTGGGCCCTGAGCACTGTCGCATATAGACAGCTTGGAAAGTTTTATCTTGAATGAAGTCAGGATGCAAAATTTTTGCACTGATGTAGGAATTATCCGCGATCCATTTTGCTACTTTCTGCCCGCTACTAGCGGCTCTTTGCATACGGATACTTAAGGTTTCGAGTGAGCGCGAAATCATCCAGCTTGTATGTGGGTCGAGGTTCAGGCCAATAATGCCGCGCGTAGCGCGAACTGGACGCAGCATTTCACGGCTGCCACACACGGCGCCCGCAACGAGATCGCTATGACCGCCTACATACTTGGTCAGTGAGTACATCGCCATATCGATGCCTTGGGGCACGACTTGCTGGAAGATCGGACCCATCAGCGTGTTGTCGCACACACTAATTGGGCGATGATCTGTTTCTGTCTCTATGGTGTCTAACACGCGGTTTAGCGCTTCAAAATCAACGAGCGAATTCGTTGGGTTCGCTGGTGATTCAATGAAGACCATGGCAACACGGCCTTTTTTGCCAGCATCACGCAGGGAAGTGAGCATGCCTTCCTCATCTAGCCCATCATCGAACTCAGCTGTTTTTATGTTGAATTGAGGTAGAAATTTGCGGATAAGGGTTTCGGTGCCTCCGTATAGAGGTGCGCTTTGAACAATCACATCGCCTGGGCGCAAGTAAGCAAGCATGATAGCGCTTATTGCGCCCATTCCACTGGAGCAGACTACAGAGCACTCAGAGCCTTCAAAAAGCGACAGTCGGTCTTCTATAATTTCGACGTTGGGGTGGTTGAAGCGGCTGTAGATTAGGCCGCCAACACTTCCCTCTGGGGCGGGCTTGCGACCCGCCATAATGTGGAAGGATTCTTCGCCTTCTTCCGGTGTTTGGAACGCGAACGTAGAGGTCAAGAAAATAGGCGGTTTGACGGAGCCTTCAGAGAATTGTGGATCGTAACCGTAGGACATCATCATTGTCTCAGGCTTAAGCTGATGATCACCGATTTTGCTTTTCTTGTAGTTTCCGTCGTTAGCCATTGTGTGATCTTCTCTTTATGGGTTCGTTTAAGTATTATTGATCATTGCGCCAGTATTTTCCTGCAATAATCCAATTTGGCGTTTTAATCCTTTAGGTGCAACATCTAAATTACACAGCGCAAGAATAATAAAGCAGTTACTTCAAGATAGCGCGCAACATTCTGATGGGCCAAACGCAATAAAGGCTGCACAAACGCTTTACAAAAAGACTGGCCGTCTGAGCATCCAAGACTCTATTAAAATGCTTCAAGTTGTCGCTGCTATGGCTTATGTCATAGGCTCTGGGTCTGCGATTACATTATCATTTCATACTGCTAATATGGTAATGAGTATATGGGCAGATAGCAACCCGATATGAGCTTACGACTGGTTCATGGCCAATGAGTCAGAACTAACGGTGAGCAGAATGCGTTCACCTGTTGGTGATCTATTGTTAATGAAAGCCTTAGCCAATTATGATGACACGTCGCTATTAACAAGCGCTGTTTCAGTTTTTGCTTCATCAAGTCGGCAACAGAAACTACCGCCAGCGACCCAAAATTTCATCCTCCCACTAGTTTCCACTGGTCTCTAGTTTGAGTAATAGTCAGCGGTGAACACCACACAGCGGATGCCTGAATACAAAATTGATATCCAACCGATACTTTACCACTAATATGCCAAAACTCGGGAATTATAAGTCGGTGGGTATAAAGGTAAATAGATGATTTATATTAGGAGAATTATGTTCCTGCCGAACTCGAATCGGTATGTTGTGTATAATTTTTTGTGGGTAAATGCTGAAATTAGGATGACACCAATTAAGGGGGGATAAACCAGTATTAAAAGTTCTTATGATTTGAATTTGGCCCATTATACGATAGAAAATTGGCCCGATACAATTAAATGCTGCACAATAAAATTCAGATAAAAATATGGGTATTTTCACGATAAGTGTAAACACCCATTACTAAGTTCTAAACATGTTATTTCAAATTAATTTTTTTGAAAACTCCTGAAGAGTAGGTTTATTCATCAACAAATATAACCTGAACATTATCCTTAATTATTCACTTTATTAAAAAAGTATAGCCTTAATGCTTAAAACGCCTTAATGCTAGCATCAATAGGCCCAACCCAAGAAACGCGATGGCTGAAGGTTCAGAAACGTAGACGCGACCAGTTGTGCTGCCTTGCACAGCACTAAGGTTTGTAAAATATTGTAACACTGCGCCATTATCATTGAAGAAACTAACATCATATATGTCTACTTTATTTCCACCATAGTTTCTACCAAATATTTCAAACCAACTAATTTCGTCAATAGGATTTAAGGTTACCGTTAATATAGAAGTTGCACTCGCACCATGATAAATCGAGCTCATACCACCGGATCCGATGGCACTATCTAGCACGCAACTTGCATCTCCTGAGGTGCCGCAAGATGTTGAACGAAAATCAGTAGCCGTCGCTACAGCCCCAGCGCTGCTGAGAGCTAAGTCTGTACCAGATATAGCGCCCCAAAGTACGACTTCTTGGACTTGCAACGGGCCATTGGTCGTATGTGTAATTTCAACGTATGCCACATTTATTAGACTTGCTTGGCTTACACTACTTATTGCTAAGATAGTAACCACCATCATCGCTTTTATCATTTTTAACATATTCAGTTTATCCTTTTAATACAACATTGAAAGATTTCAATTGCTAGTCCTTCTATAAGAATTTCGTGCAAAATTAAGGCCAGAAAAAAATATTATAAAATACAGCTGCTTATAATTTGTAAAATTAGAGTTGTAAAATAAGCTGACATATACTCACTGTTTCAAAAGCTATTATCAAAATTATCCTGTTACATAGTAACTGGTGCTCTGGCACTAATTTCAGTCTTATTAGAGCGACTCCAATAGTCCCGTACACAGAGTCGTAACCGATAAAGACATCCCTATCCGAATTGAGTTTCGCTAGATATCCCATCCATGTACTATAATTTACATAATCCGACACCACATATGCAGTATGATACTTGTAAAAATATTCGTCACTAACCGGCCCGTACTTTTCACCCGTCCCCTGCAGGCTATGATCTCCTTCTCCGAAACCATGTCCACTCATCTTTTCAGTTAATTCAAATAGTTGTATGAATTGACCATAATAACCATCGTCATAGTTTGATGTAGCCATACCTATCATCAATCTAGCAGTCCGTCGTTGGCCTTGGGATGTCAGTTGAAGAGAACTAGCGAACCAACTTGACGGTACTTATAATTTGTCCAAACGGCGATTTTGCTGATTTGCTTTTTAGTGGGTGCGCGGTTGCGGAAACCTGAATATCCAGAGAGGTCTGATGGTGTGAGTAATAAGCAAAAGTGCCCGCATTAGAGGCAGTGCAGTTCGACCCAGAAACTAACACTGACACGACAAATACGGTCCCCCCAAGATATGCTTGCACGTGGATCAAGCCCGGCACAAAAACCACCGCCAGTGTTTCACAGTAACATCCTCCAACAAAATTTGGCTGGCCGAGTCCGTTAGTAATGGCCAGACATGAAAAGCCCACAGCGGCTGACCGAGCACAAAAAGGGCAAAAAATAGTTTTTCAGACGAGTTTCAGTCAGACATAAAATCTATTAGTCGGCGCGTGTGGAGTAACTCAATAATTTATAACAGGAAAATGGTGGCCCCTCCCTAACTCGAACAGGGGACCTGACGATTATGAGTCGTTTTTTATAGTGTTTTTCAGTGAATTTCAATGAACAGTGATGAACAATTTATCGTTTTAATTATTATTTAAAACAATGGTTTACGTCGTAACGGTTGATCTATTGTTGTTCGTCTTTGTTTTCTGAAGTACATTCATCTTGCTATAAAAATGCTACAAAATAGAAGGGGTGTATGAAAATGGCAAAGCGAGA
>Ga0307978_1000068_pt1 | contig 92838 bp, 88 predicted proteins | sample OrgLakmetage1056_FD_203151 | JGI IMG/M metagenome (GOLD analysis project Ga0307978, IMG submission 203151) | Saline water microbial communities from Organic Lake, Antarctica - #1056 | ecosystem: Environmental > Aquatic > Non-marine Saline and Alkaline > Saline | place: Antarctica: Organic Lake... | reverse complement strand
CTCTGTCAATCGAGGCAAAATCACCTCGACCAACAGCACACACCCAACATCACAAATCGCGAAACAAATCCCAGCTCAGTGCAACGCCAGAAACAAGCGCCCCTATCGCGGAGCGATTTAGTGCATGTCACCAATACCGACCTTGTCGAGATAGGCGCGCGCGGCGTGTTCCGCCTCTACGCGGTCGCGACGCAAAACGGTCACGGGCGCTTCCATCACATTCTCCAGAATGGTCATATGTGCCCAAAGATTGAATTGCTGGAAAACCATACTGAGATTGGTGCGGATACGCAGGACCTGCTTGGCGTCCGAGGGTCGGCGGGCGTGGGCGCGGCCGCGCCAGCTGACCGGCTCGCCTTTGAACAGCACGTCACCCTGCTGGCTGTCTTCCAGCAGGTTGGCACAGCGCAACAAGGTCGACTTACCCGAGCCCGACGACCCGATGAGCGACACGACATGACCTTTCGGCGCCGCGATGCTCACGCCCTTGAGGACTTCCAAAGCGCCGTAGGCTTTGTGCAGGTCGCGTATTTCGATCACAGGGGTGTCTGGGGTCACGTCGCGGCCAATAATTGCAATTCCAGCGGCCATATGACGCGAGAATCGGCAACTATGCAACGTTGAATGCCGCCCTGCAGCAGCGCTTTACCTTGCGTCTGCGTAATTATTCACAACTGGCGCGTTTGCGCGCCTGGGCGCTGTCGACGTCCGTCACCCCAAGCAGATTGGCCACGAGACGCAGCAACGCATCCTCTTCCTTGGCGCGGCTGCCATCGGCAAGTGCGACCTTCCACAGCGCCTCGACGACGGCGCAACGCTCGTCGTAGGGCACGGCATCCTTGATCGCGCGGGTGAAGCGCACGGTGTCCGGCGCCTCGGATTCGAGGGCTTCGGCGTCTTGCATCAACGCGTCACGCTCTGCCCCTTCGAGGCCGTAGCGCGCGGTGACGATGCTGAGGATGCGCTGACGCTCTGTCCCGCTGAACTCGTTATCGGCGCGGGCGACCCGAACGAGAAGGGCGGTCAGGGCCAGACGCGCATCGGTGTCGGGCAAGGGCTCGGGGGCCGGATCGGTCAGCCGTTTAATAAGATCTGCAAACATAAAGTATTACCTAGGGGCCAAGGGGCGGGTTACAATTCACCGAGCGCATTTTTTCGCACAGCGGATATGTCATCGTCGCTCAACCCAAGGGCAGTTTCAATCGCGAGCAGCTGCATTTCCTCATCCTCATCGCGCCTGCCGTCTGCCATCGCGACGGCCCACATGGCGTCTGCGAGCGCTTTGCGTTCGGCATAGGACACTTCTTCGCGCAGGATTCGGGCGAACTCGGCGGTGCCGGGGGCATGCCGCTCGAGCGCCTCGCACTCAGCGCGCAACTTGGCCGCGGCCAGCGGCTTGAGCTTGAAGGTCGCGGATAAAATTCTGTCGATCTGCGCTACCTCGGCCGCGAGATAGTTGCGATTGGCCAGGGCGACCCGCACCAGCAGCGCGCCGAGTGCCAGCTGCGCGTTGGGTTGCGGCAAAGGTTTGGGCGAGGGCGCAAGCGCCGGGAACAGACGTTCTAACATCTTGGTTTGTTAACTAAGATCGGGCGTCTTGCCAAACTTTATCGTGTCGATCGCGATGCCTTGCGGATCGGTGTTGTTGAGCACCACGCCGGCGATATCGGCCTGTCCGTCCGCGCGCAAAAAACCGATCGCGAACTCACCGATGGGGCTGACCGGGACTTGTGCCAGCAGCGTGCCGTCGCGGCGCAGGAAGAGTGCTTCGGCGGTGCCGTCCTCGCCGCCGCGCACATCGATGGCGAGGGCCGATTGATCGCTGTCGAACAGGATGGCGATGGCCCCTTCCCCCTGCGCGTCACGTTTCGGGAAACCTGCGCGGCCGTAGCCGTTGAGCACGTTGACGCCCATAAAACCGACGACCGAAAGGTTTTGGCCGCTCTCTCCCGGCAGCAACACCAGCGGGCCGAACGCGGGACCCTGAACGCGGTCGTGATGATCGAGATAGCGCAGGGTCTGTCCGGCAAACCGCTCCCCGAATTGTGCGCCCGGCAGCGTCAGGAGGTCGTCGACCTCATACCCGGGGCCGGAGCCTGCGGCGGTATCGTTGAAGGTGATGACCTGCGGCAGTGCAAGGCTGTCGGGGTCGACGACGCAGACGGCCGCGCCACAGGCCAGGGCGGGCAGCGGGATCAGGGCGAGCAGAAAGGTGGCGGCATATCTCATGGCACCAGCCTAGCACGGTTCAGGAGTCGTAGCCTTCAATAATGACGAGGCTGCCGTCGGCGACTGCCATGCGAATATCCTTGGCCGCCTGATAGCCAGGGCTTTGGTAGCAGGCGACGGCATCGGCGTAGCTGGGGAATTCGATCACGACGGTGCGGGGGTTGGCCGTGCCTTCGCGCACCTGTTGGGTGCCGCCGCGCACCAGAAATTTCGCGCCGTACTCTGCAAACGGCTTGGCGTTGGCCGCGCGGTATTTATCGTAGGTCTGCGCGTCGCGCACGTCCATGTTTCCGATCCAATAGCCTTTTTTCGGCATGTTTTCAGTCTCTCCCTATGAGTGTCTCAGCGCATTTCGGCAAAGCGGGCCGCGAGGCGTTTGGCCTCTTCCGCCAATCCGTAGGGCGGGTTTAACACGAAGAGGCCGGAGCCTACCATACCGTGGCTCGGTCGGGCGGGCGCAAATCGCACCTCGTGGCGCAGTGCGCCCTTGTGCTGGGTGGTGAGGGCGTCGAGCATCGGGGTGTGTGCGCCAATGGTCAAAATGGGGTACCATAGGGCGATGATGCCCACGTTCCACGCGCGGTGTAGCTTGGCGATATGGCGGAATATGTCGTTGTAATCGCTCTTGATTTCATAGCTGGGGTCGATGAGAAGCAGGCCGCGGCGCGGCGTGGGGGGACATAGGGCGAAGGCCATCTCGAAGCCGTCGCGCAGATGGATTTTGGCGCCGGTGGGCGACATGGCCAGCTCCAGCGCCGCATGCTCGCGCGGGTGCAGTTCGGCCAGCTGGATGGTATCGGTACCGCGCAGCAGGTGGGCGGCGATCAGCGGTGAGCCAGGGTAGGCGTAGGCACCGTCTTCGGCCGCCACACGGTCGAGAACGCGGGCGTAGGGGTGATCGGTGCTAAACCATTTCCGCGCTTGGGAAATTCCGGCCTTTGCCTCACCTGTTTTGAGCGCTTCCTCGGCGTTCAGATCATAGAGCGCGCGGCCTGCGTGCGTCTCGATGTAGGTGAGGGGTTTGTCCTTGCGTGTCAGATAATCCAGCATCCACGCCAGCAGGGCATGTTTATGAACATCCGCCAGATTTCCGGCGTGATAGATATGTTGGTAGCTGAGCATGTCAGCGGTGTAGCCGATGGGGGCGTGCGCGCAACGGTTAATGTGGTATTGAGCGCGCGGGTGAAAATCAAGGTTAACGCCATAGCGGGCTGTGTTTTGGGGGCGTCACAGACTGTACACCGGGCGTACACCACGCGTGCCGTAACGGAGTGCGCAATGGCTGCGTTAAGGCGGCGTGCGGTGGTGCCGCCTTAACGCATTGTTCAGCAATACTATTCTACGGTGATGGTGATCACATCGCTCATCACAGGCGGATCGTGGGGCACATGGCTCCAGTCGCCGAGTAGCAGTTGCAGGGTGTGGGTGCCGGTGGGCAGGTCCCGCGTTACCTGCGTCTGGCCGCCGCCGAAATGCACGATGGTCTCGGTGGCGGGCAGCGGCGCTGTCAGGTCCAGCGTGTCGGCAGCGGTGTTGATCAGCAGGTGATGGTGGCCCGTGTCGTCGATCTCGGCGCCCGCAGGGGCGACACCCATGCCTTCGAGACCGAAAAGAACGGTCACCGGGTTCGACAATGTGGCGCCATCGGCAGGCGAGATGATACGGGCCTGCGCGTCTTCGGGCGCAGGCGTGCGTTATGCAAAAGCGGCAGTGGCCAGCATGAGGCCCGCGGCGGCGGTAACGGTGAGTAGGCGTGTAGTCATGGTGTCCTCCCTTGGGGGCTGCAACGTGCAGCATTACACAGAAGTAGCATAGGTTGACGCAAGGGCAAATTGTGGCGGAGGAGAGCGCGCTGGCGAAACACCGATCCTGATGCAGAGTGGGCGGTGCGTATCTGCGACGCGACGGCGGCAAGACTGATGATTGGAAACGGCCTCGCGTAAGTTTCAAAGCCGAAGGGGTTTTGGCGGCTACGAGGATCATGGGCAGCGCGGGGATTGCAGTCTCGATGTTGTGGAGGCTCTCGGGCGTCTGGCTGTCCAGAATGACGCCGAGCGTTGGAGGCGCCCCAAAACCGCCGATTTGAATGACAACGATGGCCTGCCGGTTTGGATTTGGTGCCCTTGGGCAGATTTGCTGCGTCTGTCATGTCATGGGGGTGTCGTTCATCTGTGTTGCAAGATCTGCGTCGCTCATTCTGCCATCCGCCTGTCGGTGCGGTTCAGCGGAATGGTGAAAGATGCTTTGGAGGCTGGAGCGCGTTGTAGGTTTGGCATACCGCAGAGTGGATCTGCAAAAGATGTTTGGGGTGATTTTGAGCGCAACGTGCAGGTACCCTTCACGCACCGCTTGCGATGCTCCAACGCAGCATGCCGGATAAATCTGACCGCGTCCGCCGTCCTTTCGGCTCAACGACCATCGGGCATCTTGCCTGCCTGATCGAAGCCTGCGGCGGCACGATCCTGGGGCACACATCAAGGAGATTGCCCACGAAACCTAAGAGCGGATCAACTGTTGCTTGGCACTCGAAAGCTAGGACATCCCTCCCCCCCGCCGGTAAAGGCTATTTGGCCTATGCCGCGACGAAGGACGCGATCCGGCGGGCCGCATGAACCGAGGCGATGTGAACCGCTCCGGTCTTTGAGGAAAATTCGATGCAGGGGGCGCTGGATCCGGTGGAAAAGGACCGTTTTAGGCACTTTTTTTTTGGCAGCGGGTTTTTGTCCAGCGACGGCTATTCGTGACGGCGCGGCGGACGGCAGAGTCCAGCCCAGTTAGGTCCTATTCCCGAGGGTAGCCTACTTGCAATGACGAGGTGCTTTGAGCATTAGCTGTCGTCCTTTGTGTCGCTTAGTTCTATGGTGTCACGACGAATTGCACCATGAATTGCAGCTCGCCCCCTATGACATGAACGACTGCGATTTCTCCCTTTTCGGGCCACAGGCCGTCTATGGCAAAGAGATAAATCTCGTCGACAGTGTAGAAGGTGTTTTCCTCGCTATAGTCTTGCGGCGCGTGGCCACCGGTCAGGGTCACGCCCTCTACAGACGCGGCAATCTCAGTCAGGCCTTGAGCGAGGACCGCCGTTTCCATCTGGGGGCCCCCCGTTTCCATATCGTAGTATTCGCCGATCACGGCGCAGTCGCGAATTTGATGATTTCCCACGCGGTAGAGTTCTACCTCGTCATAAGCGTTTCCAATGCGATGAAAAACCGACACCACATTTCGATCGGGGCTTACGGAGATCACCCGCTCTCCTGACGGGCCGGGACTGGGTAGACCTGCGAGGTAGGCGTCAGGGTCGGTCAACACTGTGGAGCACGTCTGCAAGAACCGCGTCCAAAGACCTTCGGGTGAAATTTCGTCGATTGGCTGCGACGCGGCACCGAGTGGCAAGGCCAACAGCGCGGCGGCCATGGCTGGGAAACGCATGGCCATCATCCGGGTATCTGAACAAGCATACGGGTCATCTGGCCCGTGGGATCGGCGAAAACGGTTACTGCAACCAGTGCGCCCTGCCGGACGATGATGCGGGCGTCAGTGTTGGATACCTGCACGAGGTCGAGTATCGCCATGCGAAGGCCGCGGCTCGCGAACCAGGGATCAGGCTCGTCCTGTGCGTGTCGGACGCCGAACCGATGAAAGTTGGCGCGATCCTGTGCGACAATCGCAGCAGCGCTGTTCAACCGCGTCCCACTCGAATTCACGAGGTCTTCCGGTCCCAGATAAGCCATGTAAGTGCCGATCGACCGATCTTGCGCGAGCGCGCCTGATGCAGCCGAAGCGAAAGCTACGATTATTGCGATTTGTTTCAACATATTCAAATCTCCAACCAAATTGACATAGACGCTAGTCCGAAAATTCATGCCTGTCGACACCGCTCGCTTGTCAGCATTGTAGCGAAGGCCAGCTGCGGCGAAGGAAACGGACAAACCCATCCGTTTCTGACACCGGCGCAAACGACATGGTGTGATTGCGGCGGCCGCTCTCCGGTGGCGAACGAGGTCCTGCTATACACGCCTCATGGAAACAAGCCGTGAGGAGAACGACCATGACATATTATGCCGGATTAGACGTTTCGCTCAAAGAAGTTTCGATCTGTATTATCGATGATGACGGGGAAGTCGTAGCACGAGGAACCGCGCCAGCTGATCCGGAAGGCGTGTCAGGTTGGTTTAGGAACCGATCTCTGACACCAAAGCGGATCGTGCATGAAAGCGGGCAGCTTTCGATCTGGCTGCAGCGTGGCATGGTGCATCTGGGTTTGCCCGCAATCTGCATTGATGCCCGCAAAGCTCACAAAAGCCTGTCTGCCAGGCTGAACAAATCCGACAGCGCCGACGCAGAGGGTCTGGCCCAACCCGCACGGATGAACTGGTTCACCCCGGTTCACATACGCAGTGAAGAGTCGGATCGGCTGCGGGCGTTAGTCGGCGGGCGCGAGCGGATGATCCGGTTACGCAAAGATCTGGAAGGCCACATCCGAGGTGTCCTCAAAGCCTTTGGTATCCGCATGACAGGGATCGGTCAGGCGCAGCAAAGGCAAGGATTTCGCGATCAACTGGCCGCAGCTGGCGAGACCGATCCAGTGCTACGCACCATCGCAGACGGGTTCATCGCCGCCCACATCACATTGTGCAAAGCGACTGCTGACTTTGATGCCGCATTGAGGGCTAAGTCCAAAAGTAATCCCATCACGCGCCGCCTGATGACCATTCCGGGCGTTGGTCCGATTGTATCGCTCAGCTTCGCAGCACTCGTTGATGATCCTAATCGGTTCAGTAAAACTTCAGATGTGGGGGCGTTTCTCGGTTTGACACCGAGGCGACACCAATCGGGTGAAATGGATTGGTCGGGCCGTGTCTCGAAATGCGGAGATGCTGGAATGCGAGGGCTTTTGTTTGAAGCAGCATCCTGCGTCATCAGGCAAGTGAAGCGCTTCTCTGCATTGAAGTCTTGGGCCGTCCGACTGGCTGGTCGACGAGGCTTCCGCAAAGCCGCCGTTGCCACCGCGCGCAAGATTGCCGTGTTGATGCTGACGCTCTGGAAATCAGGAACAGACTATCAATGGACACAGGAGGCCACTGCCTGAACTGAATTCTCGCCAGACCGGCGGGAAGCGAAGTCCCCCTCTCGGCAGCATCCTCTGGATGCGCCTGCCGGGCAGGGAACGGGACGGAGGTTGATCGATCTCGTAAAAACGGTTGGAACGCGGCAACTGCCACGTAATCCGCAAACGACATTGGAGACGATCCACCACCGAAAACCATCATGAGGCGCAATACGCGACCTCGGAGAGAACCATGACCCCGGACGGACAGATCGCTAACACACTTGACAAGGCCGCAAACAGAGAACCTTTTTTGCCGAGAGAGCCAAGGTGCTTTGTGCCCGTTTGGGGGGCCTGCTGGCGTTCAACGGCTAAAGCTATACGTCCAGCATTGGGTGTTCTAAGATCAAGTGCCGCGCCGCAGATCTGCGGCGCCCCTTTCCACCGCGAGGCACGCCACATGACCGACCAAAACACCCACCTCAAGACCGTGGAGCGGCGCCTGCTGTGGCTGTCTCACTGGATGATCCACAACGCAAACCATATTCGCCCCAAGGCGGACGGGATCAAGGTAGGCGGGCATCAGGCGTCGTCGGCCTCCATGGTGTCGATCATGACCGCGCTTTATTTCGGCGTGCTGCGGCCGCAGGACCGCGTGGCGGTCAAACCCCATGCCGCGCCCATCTTTCACGCAATGCACTACCTGATGGGCAACATGACCCGCGAAAAGATGGAAAATTTTCGCGGCTTTGGCGGCGTGCAGAGCTATCCGTCGCGGACCAAGGACATCGACGATGTGGACTTCTCCACCGGTTCGGTCGGGCTGGGCGTGGCGATCACGTCGTTTGCCTCGATGATACAGGATTACGTGCAGGCGAAGTCTTGGGGCAGGGAGCTGCCGCTGGGGCGCATGATCGCGCTGATGGGGGATGCGGAACTGGATGAGGGCAACATCTACGAATGCCTGCAAGAAGGCTGGAAGAACGATCTGCGCAATACCTGGTGGGTGATCGACTATAACCGCCAATCGCTGGACGGGATCGTGCGCGAGGGGTTGTTCGGGCGGGCCGAGAAGGTCTTTGATGCCTTTGGCTGGGACGTGGTGCGGGTGAAGTATGGCACCTTGCAACGTGCCGCTTTCGCCGAGCCCGGTGGCGGCCAGTTACAGGCGTGGATCGATGAGTGCCCCAACCAGCTTTATGCCGCGCTGACCTACATGGGCGGTGCGGTTTGGCGGAGGCACCTGATGGATGATCTGGGCGATCAGGGCGATGTGACGGCGCTGTTGGAGTCGCGCAGCGACGCAGAACTGGCGGCATTGATGGAGAACCTTGGCGGCAACTGTGTGGCCACCATGGCCGAGACCTTCGCGGCCATTGATCACGACCGCCCCGTTTGCTTCCTCGCCTATACCATCAAGGGCTGGGGCACGCCGATCGCTGGCCACAAGGACAACCACGGCGGATTGATGACCAAGACGCAGATGGCCGACTGGCAGGCCGATATGGGCGTGGCCGATGGCGACGAGTGGGAGCCGTTCGCCTCCGTGGAGGACAGGCTCGCATTCCAGGACTACCTCGGAAAGGTTCCGTTCTTTGCCGCGGGTCCGCGCCGCTTGAGCGATGGTAAGATCGCCGTGCCACAGATCGACAGTGCTGTTGACCGGGAGATCTCGACCCAGATGGGCTTTGGCAAGATCCTCGATGCGCTGTCCAAGGGCGACAGCGATCTGGCCGAGCGTATTGTCACCACATCGCCGGACGTCACGGGCACCACGAGCCTGGGCCCCTGGGTGAACCGGCGCAAGCTGTTTGCGCGCACTGCTCAGGCGGACACGTTCAGGGATCACAAGATCCCCTCGACCGCCAAATGGGAGTTCGCCCCCGAGGGTCAGCATATCGAACTGGGGATCGCCGAGATGAATCTGATGTTGCTTCTGGGGGCGGCGGGCCTGTCCCATTCGCTGTTTGGCAAGCGCCTGATCCCAATCGGCACGGTCTACGATCCCTTCGTCTCCCGTGGGCTCGATGCGTTGAACTATGCCTGCTATCAGGATGCGCGGTTCATGCTGGTGGGCACGCCGTCCGGCGTCACGCTGGCGCCCGAAGGCGGGGCGCATCAATCCATCGCCTCGCCCCTGATCGGCATGTCGCAAGACGGGCTGGCGGCGTTCGAGCCTGCCTTCGTGGACGAGTTGGCGGTGATCATGGAGTGGGCCTTCGACTACATGCAGCGCAGCGGCGACGGGAACCCTGACGAGCGGACATGGCTGCGTGATGAGACCGGCGGCTCGGTCTACCTGCGGCTCACCACAAACCCGATCGAGCAGCCGGGCAAGCGGGCCGATGATGCCTTCCGCCAGGGCGCCATCGACGGGGCCTATTGGCTGCGCAAACCCGGCCCCAATTGCGCCATCGTCATCGCCTACCAGGGAGCGGTGGCGCCCGAAGCCATCGCAGCCGCCGGCATGATCGCGGAATACCGCCGCGACGTCGGTGTGTTGGCCGTGACATCCGCAGACCGCCTGAACGCAGGCTGGACGGCCGCGCAACGCGACCGCGCGCGCGGCAACCAGGAGGCGATAAGTCACGTCGAGACCCTCTTGGGCGCGCTGCCCCAGGGCTGCACAATCGTCACTGCGATTGACGGCCACCCCGCGACACTCTCATGGCTCGGCGCCGTTGCCGGACACAAAACCATCCCCCACGGTGTCGAGCATTTCGGGCAAACCGGTACGATTGAGGACCTCTACCGCCACTTCCGCATTGATCGCCACGCCATCGCACAATCGGTCAGCGCGCTGACGAGCGGTGGGCGATCTCCGACGGTTGCCCGGGAGACATATTCGCCTTCTTGAGAGAAAACGGTGCTTTGGCAACATGTGACAACGGTGTTGGCGCAGGACCGGGGGAGAGCTGCGCTGTCGATCAGGAATTTGGCAGGGGCGGGCAAGAAAAGCTGAATATGATGGCGATCAGCCGTTACATCGCCGGTACGGAACTTTGTTTACCCACTCGCAGATCCGACAAAGCCTGTCGGTTGCTTTCAGCTTCGGGCATGTGCTATGAGGATACAAACCCGGAGTAGTTCCTTGGCCGAGTATTTTACCGTCAAACACCCTTCTTCGCGGGGGCCTGATGCCTTGGATGATGCGCTTTAAATATCTTCTGCCAATTTCATGTAAGGGACACTTATCTCCAAGCCGACTTAAGTTGCACGCAGGCCCTCGCCGTTGATCAACGGCCTCCCGGTGCGGGGTGCCACGTGATTTTTACACCAGCCGGGACATGTCCTTGGCGGCTTTCACGAAGCCTTTGAACAGCGGGTGGGGGTCGAAGGGCTTCGACTTCAGCTCCGGGTGGAACTGCACGCCGATGAACCACGGGTGATCTGACCATTCGACGATTTCGGGCAGTTTGCCGTCAGGTGACATGCCGGAAAAGGTGAGCCCCGCGTCTTCCAGCTGTTCGCGGTAGGCGATGTCGACCTCGTAGCGGTGGCGGTGCCGCTCGTCGATGGAGGTGGTGCCGTAGACTTCGGCCACCTTGGAGCCTGGGGTGAGGGTCGCGTCATAGGCGCCCAGGCGCATTGTGCCGCCTTTGTCGTCGCCCACGCGGCGCTCGACCTTGTGATTGCCCTGTACCCATTCCTTGAGGTGATAGACAACGGGCTCGAACCGCTTTTGACCATTGGATTCGTGGTCGAATTCTTCGGAGCCCGCGGCCTTGATCCCCGCGACGTTGCGCAGCGCTTCGATCACCGACAGCTGCATGCCCAGACAGATGCCCAAGTAGGGGACCTTGTGCTCGCGCGCGTATTGCGCGGCCTTGAGCATGCCTTCGGTGCCGCGCTCGCCGAAGCCGCCGGGCACGAGGATCGCGTGGAAGCCCTCGAGGTGTGTGGCGGGCGCCTCGCGCTCGAATATCTCGGAATCGACCCATTCGATAATCACGCGGACACGGTTGGCCATGCCGCCGTGGGTGAGCGCCTCCTTGATGGATTTATAGGCATCCTCAAGTTGGGTGTATTTGCCGACGATGGCGATCTTCACCTCGCCTTCCGGATTGTGGATGCGGTCGTAGACGTCGCGCCAGACCGTGAGATCCGGGCGCGGGGCGGGCGAGATGTCGAAGGCGTCGAGGACAGCCTGATCGAGACCTTGGGCATGGTAGGCCAGCGGGGCCTCGTAGATCGAGCTAAGATCGTAGGCGGCCACGACCGCCTCCTTGCGCACGTTACAGAACAGGGCGATCTTCTCGCGTTCTTTTTCGGGGATCGGATGTTCGGAGCGGCAGACGAGGATGTCGGGGGCGATGCCGATGCTCTGGAGCTCTTTGACGGAGTGTTGGGTGGGTTTTGTTTTCAGCTCACCACTGGCGGCGAGGTAGGGCAGGAGCGTGAGGTGCATGAAGATGCATTGGCCGCGCGCGCGGTCGTGGGAGAATTGGCGGATGGCCTCGAAGAACGGCAGACCTTCGATGTCGCCCACGGTGCCGCCGATTTCGCAGAGCATGAAATCGACCTCGTCCTCGCTAATGGCGAGGAAATCCTTGATCTCATTGGTGACGTGGGGGATGACCTGAATCGTTTTGCCCAGATAATCGCCGCGGCGCTCTTTCTCCAGCACGGTGGAATAGATGCGGCCTGACGACACGGAATCGGTCTTGCGCGCGCTCACGCCGGTGAAACGCTCGTAGTGGCCCAGATCGAGGTCGGTCTCCGCGCCGTCGTCCGTGACGAAGACCTCGCCGTGCTCGAAGGGCGACATGGTGCCGGGATCGACGTTGAGATAGGGGTCAAGCTTGCGCAGGCGGACGGAGAAGCCGCGGGCCTGTAGGAGCGCGCCGAGGGCGGCGGAGGCGAGCCCCTTGCCCAGTGAGGATACAACACCGCCGGTGATGAAAATATAGCGTGCCATGTGAGGTCTCTCCCGTGCGCGTCATGCGTCTTCAAAGCGTCGTTTGAGCCTGCTTGAACAGCGCCCAAGGGGGTCCAAACTGCGCACCACCACGGGCTTCCAGTCTAGCAGGATTCGCAGCCCCAAGGCAAGGCGACGCCCGCAACATGATGTTGCGTGATCGCGCGCCGCCTCAAAGTATTGAGTATATTGGTTTAGTCGAGCGTGGGCACCAGCGGGGCATCGTCGCCTTGTGCAGGTGGCAGCAGATTATCCAGATCGGGCGCGGTGACGCCGTCGCCCTGATTGAGGGCGGGGGGCGACGCAGTGAGCCGGTCGAGCACGGAGACGCCAGCGGACTGCTGCGCCGTCAGGATCGTGAGCGTGATCGAGGTCACGACGAAAGCGCCGCCCAGAATCCACGTCAGCTTGCTCATGGGCGTGGCCGGAGGGCGACCCGAATTGGCCCCGCCGCCGCCGCCGCCAATGCCGAGACCGCCGCCTTCGGATTTTTGCAGCAGCACGACGGCGATCAGGCCAAGCGCAAGAATGAGGTGGACGATCAGGACGACATTTTCCATGGGGTGCGGACTGCTCTTTATCTGGGTCGGTTTGGGGTTATCTAGGCAAGTTTGCCTGAGGCCGCAAGGGAGGATGCGCGGGTGAGCATTTGTCTGCGGGGCATGGACAAGGCGAATTTTGCGGGGCAAGCTGTATGCCATGCCACATGACAGCTCTGACCACGATCACCCGCACACGCTTTTGCCCTCTGACCCTGCGCTGCGGGTCAAGGCACTGGAAACCGTATTGACGCGCAAGGGGCTGGTCGATCCGGCGGCGCTCGACGCAATCATCGACGCCTATGAGAACAAGATCGGGCCGCGCAACGGAGCGCACGTGGTGGCGAAGGCATGGAGAGATCCGGCGTTTCTGGCGGCACTGCGTGAGGATGCGGACGCGGCGCTTTTGAAATTGGGATATTACGGGCGACAGGGCGAGCATGTGGTGGTGGTGGAGAATACCCCCGCGACGCACAATATGGTCGTGTGTACCCTGTGCAGTTGTTATCCTTGGCCGCTGTTGGGCATCCCGCCGGGGTGGTATAAATCGGACGCTTACCGCGCGCGGGCCGTGCGCGAGCCGCGCAGCGTTTTGGCGGATTTCGGCATGAGCCTGCCGGAGGGGACGGCGGTGCGGGTTTGGGATTCGACGGCGGAGGTACGCTATCTGGTGCTGCCGATGCGGCCTGCGGGCACCGACGGCTGGGATGAAGAGGCGCTGATGGCGTTGGTGTCGCGCGATAGTATGATCGGGACGGCGTTGGCGGGATGATGGGGGTGCGGATGAACGAGAGTGAGGTCGAGCGCGCATGCACTGACGCATGCACTGTCTGTGCCGCGCCGCTCCTTGCGGAGCGTCGGGCATGAGCCGCGTTCATGACATGGGTGGGCGGTTTGGTGACGGGCCTGTCGTGCCGGAAGCGGAGGATGTGATATTTCATGCGGACTGGCATCCGCGCGCGCTGGCGCTTGTGCTTGCAGCGGGCAGCTTGGGCAAATGGAACATCGACGTGTCGCGCCACGCGCGCGAGTGTCTGGCCCCCAAGGATTACACTGCGTTCAGCTACTATGAGAAATGGATGGGCGGGCTCGCGGCGCTATTGGTAGAGACCGATGTGCTGACGCGCGAGGAGCTTGGCGGTGCGTCGAACGACCGGATCAGCGCGCTGGCGGCCAAAAAGTTGACCGCCGATCAGGTGGCGGGCGTGCTGGCGGCGGGCGGGCCTGCGGACCGCGAGAGCGCGGTGGCGCCGGTGTTTGCGGTGGGCGATGCGGTCGTCACGCGGCGATTGGCCGAAAATGTGCTGGTACCGGGCGGGCACACGCGGCTGCCCTCCTATGCGGCGGGCGCGGGCGGGCGTGTGATGCGCTATCACGGGACCCATGTTTTGCCTGACAGCAGTGCGCATGGGCTGGGCGACGCGCCGGAGCCGCTTTATGCCGTGGTGTTTCCGGCGTCCGAGCTGTGGCAGCACCCCGAGCATGCCGGTGATGAGGTCGTGCTCGATCTGTGGCAAAGCTATCTGGTGCCGGGGTGAGTGCCGCGCCTGAGCCGGTGTTCGAGGCGCCCTGGCATGCGCAGGTGTTCGCGCTGACGGTGCATCTCAATGAGGCGGGGCATTTTGTGTGGGCGGATTGGGCTGCGCGGTTTGGTGCGACGTTGAAGGCGCATGGAGTGGCACGGGACTTGGACGGGGGTGACGATTATTTTGCCGCATGGCTGGAAACGCTCGAAGGGCTGTTGGCGGAGATGGCGCTGGCCGATCCCGGCGCGGTGGCGGACATGCGGGCGGCCTGGGAGCGGGCTTATCTGTCGACCGAGCACGGCAAGCCTGTGTCGTTGGACGGGTCTTTTGCGCCCTGAGAGCGCAAGACGCCCGCCCACCGACCCGCTTCAGGCGTCCACATCGTCCACATCGGCCTGACCCGAGAGTGCGCGGCGCACGATGCTCCAGCTCAGCCCGATGGCGAGCACGAAGCTCAGCGCGCCCAGGGCCAGCCAGACGTTTCGGCTGGGATCATCGAGGCGCAGGATGCCCAGATCGTAAAGCACCCAACCGATCGCGCCCACAAGCGCGAGCACCAGCACCATACCCACCGCGCCGATGCTGCGCAGGGTGGCGCGCAGGTAGATGATATAGCCGACCAGTAGAACAAGTCCCGTGAGCACCGCGATGGACACGTTCATGCCGCCATAGCTGCGCACCCATTGGATGTAATTGTACTCCGTCGGGTTGAAGGTGGCCGCGAGCAGCGCGAAGGCGCATATCCAACGCGCCAGAAATCCCATCATGGTCGTCCCCTACCTGTTTGCGAGCAATATCGAAGGACGGGCGGTAAAAGTCTATGGGGGCTGTTCAGTTTGCGGTTTCGCGCGCGGCCACGGGCCGCTATACGGGCGCGGGTTTGATCCGAGTTCGCCCCCTGCACTGAGAGGAATATCATGGCCAATGTTGTTGTCGTAGGCGCCCAATGGGGTGATGAGGGGAAGGGCAAGATCGTCGATTGGCTCTCCGAGCGGGCGGATGTGATCGCGCGGTTCCAGGGCGGGCATAACGCGGGCCACACGCTGGTGATCGACGGGGCGGTTTTCAAGCTGAGCCTGCTGCCTTCGGGGATCGTGCGGGGGGGCAAATTGTCGGTGATCGGCAATGGTGTGGTGCTGGACCCCTGGCACCTGGAGAAAGAGATTGCGCAGCTGCGCAGCCAGGGCGTGACGATCACGCCGGAGACGCTGATGATTGCAGAGAATACACCGCTTATCCTGCCGATCCACGGTGAATTGGACCGTGCGCGCGAAGAGCAGACGAGCGTGGCCAAGATCGGCACGACTGGGCGGGGCATCGGGCCCGCGTATGAGGATAAGGTCGGGCGGCGGTCGGTGCGTGTGGCGGATCTGGCGGATGATGCCACGCTTGAGCTACGGGTGGACCGGGCGCTGGTGCATCATGATGCGCTGCGGCGCGGTCTTGGGCTGAAGCCGGTGGACCGGGCGCGGCTGTTGGCGGATCTGCGCGCGATTGCGCCCAGCGTTCTGGAATATGCGGCGCCGGTTTGGAAAGTACTCAACGAGAAGCGCAAGGCGGGCAAGCGGATTTTGTTCGAAGGGGCGCAGGGCGCGCTTTTGGACATTGATTTCGGGACCTATCCCTTTGTGACGTCCAGCAACGTGATTGCGGGGCAGGCGGCGACGGGCACGGGGATCGGGCCGGGATCTATCGATTTCGTGCTGGGGATCGTGAAGGCCTATACCACGCGTGTGGGCGAGGGGCCGTTTCCGGCGGAATTGCATGACGCGGACGGGCAACGGCTGGGTGAGCGGGGCCACGAATTTGGCACCGTGACGGGGCGCAAGCGGCGCTGTGGCTGGTTCGATGCGGTGCTGGTGCGCCAGACCTGTGCGACGAGCGGCGTAAATGGGATCTCTTTTACCAAGCTTGATGTGCTGGACGGGTTCGAGACGCTCAAGATTTGCGTGGCCTATGAACTGGACGGCAAGCGGCTGGATTACCTGCCCACGGCTGCGGACCAACAGGCGCGGTGCACGCCGGTCTATGAGGAGATGCCCGGCTGGTCACAGTCGACGGAAGGGGCGCGCTCTTGGGCGGACCTACCTGCGGAGGCGATCAAATACGTGCGTCGCGTGGAGGAGTTGATCGAGTGTCCCGTGGCGCTTTTGTCGACCTCGCCGGAGCGCGAGGATACGATATTGGTGCGCGATCCCTTTGCGGATTGACCTGTTTGCGCGGCCCAAGCCCTGCGCGTGCGCCTGTGTCGCAATTGAATTGCCCGCGCCGGACGCCATCTTTCATGCTTAACATTTCACTAAAGGAGGTCACATGGCTCTGAGTTACAAATCGCGCCGCCGCTGGTCGCTGTTCATGCTGTTGATTGCATTGCCGCTTTATATCGTCGCGATGATCTGGATGATCGCGCAATTCGATCGCCCGCCCTTCTGGGTGGAGTTGCTGATCTACATCGGGTCCGGCGTGATCTGGGCGTTTCCGCTCAGGGCCGTATTCAAGGGCGTTGGGCAGGCGGATCCTGACGGGCCGGCCGATCCGCTTGCGTAATAGAACGCTGGTCTCGAATCAAAAAAGGCGGACCTTTTGGACCGCCTTTTTTTATGCAGTGATTGGAGGGATCAGCCAACGGCGCGCGCGTCGGGTTTGTAGCTGATCTGGTCGGAGGCCTGGAAACGGCCGCCACTGAGTTTTTCGATTTTGCCCTCGCGCAGCAGCTTCCCGAAGGAGCGCAGGCTGTCTTCGCGGGTAAAGTTTTCCTTTTCGACTTGACGCACCTTGTTCATCAACTGTGGCCGCGAAAACTGCTCTTGTCCCTCCACAAACGATAGGTAGGCGGCGGCGGCTTCGAGAAGGTCGGGCAGTTTGTCCGCACCCATTTCGGCGGCGAAATCGGCAAAGCTATCGGCGTCGGGTTGCTGGTTGTGAGACTCCGGGGCCTTTGGCATCGCAGCCACGCGGCGGGGGCGGACCGGCTGTGCGCTGTGCGCTGCGTCCACATCGATTCGCTGTTCGGCGACCAGTTTGAGGGGGGCAGGGCGCTGCTCGGCCGGGCGCTGGGTGCGGGGACGGTCGCCGCTGACGGGGCGACGGGGACGCACCACATCTGCCAGATCGTCGCGGTAGGCCTCGTCGCTGTCGACGGTATCCATGGTCGCGCCTGACGCATCGTCCGCCTTCTTTGCGGCGACGGCTGCACGCAGATGGGCGAACGCGTCGCGGCGCGTGGCGCTTTCCGGCTCGTGCATTTGCTGGTCCGTCTCTTCCATGAGGCGGGACAAATCGTCATCCGCGCTGCCGCGAATATCGGCATGGGCGGGGGCGTCGGCTGCTGTTGTGTCTTGTGGTGGGGCCTGTTTTGCGGACGCTTCGGCGGTTTGCTCTGCGGGCTGCTCTCGCTTGGTTGGGACCGCATCCTGAGCGGGGGCCTTCGTGGCTGCGATGTCAGCTTCGAGTTCGGCCAGTTCGCGCGCCAGCTCTGCCTCGGCCTCATCGCTGAGTGTCGATGCTTTGGCCGCCGATTCTTTGCCCGTCGGTGCGTCGTTCTGGGCCGTTACAATGGGGGACTCATCGTCGTATTCTTCGAGCTGCCCTGCCTGTATGGCGGCGTCGAGGGTGGCACGTTTGACCCTGAGCACCCGCGTGCGCGGCACCATTGGCGCGGGAGCCGCCGTTGGCGCGGGGGCGATCGTGGGCTCGGTATGAGCGTCCTGTTCAGGCGTCGCGGCCTGCTCGGGCTCAAAGAGATTGTCGTCACCCAAGCCTTCTTCGTCGAGATCGTCTTCCGCTGAGGTGGCGACGAGACTGTCCATCGCGTCGAGCGGTTCTTCGTCTTCCTCTTCAACAGCGTCGAGCGTGTCATCTTGTGCAAAAGAGTGGGCGTTAGCATCGCTCTCAAGGCGGCTCAGGATCGCGGCGACGTCGTCATCTTCGTCTTCGTCGCCGAGGTCGAGGTCGATTTCGGTCGTGTCAAACTCCGCGCCATAGGCTTCGTCATCCGCGTCCAAGGCATCTTCGAGATCGCGCAGGGTCTCCGCCATGACGTCGCTGCGGTCCTCGTCGGGCTCCGCTGCCATGGGAGCGGGCGTTGCAGGGACAGAGGCGGCGATCGCGTGCTCGTCCTCGGAGAAATCGGGCGCGGCGGCTTCGGCGTTCTGCTGGGAGACGACGGCGCGAATGCGCTTGAGCTTTTCCGCGATGCTGTCGGCTTTAGCGCGCTCTGCCGCAGGCTCCGGATCGGCGTCGGTGTCCGCATCGTCCTGCACGATTGTCTTGGGGCTTTCGGCAAAGAAAGCTTCGACGTCAGCGTCGTGCAAGCTTGGGACGATGTCTGCTTCTTCGTCCGCTTCGTCATCGTCGTCCACCGCCGCGGCTCGATCGTCTTGCTTTGCGTCTTCGACTTCGGCGAAGGTCGGCTCCGCGGTCTCTTCCTTGGCGTCCTCCGCGTCCGCGTCGTCCAGCACGCGATCTTGTGCATCGCGACCCTCTTCTGGGGTGTCTTCCACATCTTGTCTGATCGCGTCGGAAGCCTCTGCGACGGTCTCAGTCTCGGCAGTGGCGCCTTCTGTGATGGTCGTGTCTTCCGTGACGGTGTCGTGGTCTTCGTGCGCCGGGTTCTCCTCTGAGAGGGCCTGTTCCGCAGGTGCGGCATCATCGATATCTTTCTCTGGCGCTGCCGGTTCATTTTCGCTCGCGTCCGGTGCGGTCTGCGGCGCCGTATCAGGCGCGGCGAGTGCGGTGGGCTGTTTCGCGGAGTCGCGGGCGGACAATACGATGCGACCGTCATCCTCGCGGGCGTCGACCTGGCGAGAGATTTCACGCTCGGCGATGCGGGCCAGCATTTGGGCGTCGGGCTGTATCGGTTCGGCGCCAAAATAACGATCGTCGGCGGATAGGTCGCGGAAATATTCCGCAATCGCCTTCATCGTGCCGAAAGAATCATCGAACCCCTCGAGCGTACAGGAGAATGTACCATAGTATACGGTCAGAATTTTGTTGTTATTCATCATCGGATGCTCGTCCTCTGCGACTTAGTTGGGACATGTTTACCATGATATCCAAGACCAAAGCGGCCCGAAACTATGCCGGGTGCGGTATCATTGTGTGGCGATATTGTGGTCCCTCGCCGCTTTCGCCATGTAGGTGTCATGTCAAACATCATTCTTCACAGTCCTGATCCAGTCACGCTTCTCGGTGGGGGGCAGGTTACGCCGTCAGATATTTCGGAGGCCTTAACCATCGCGCCGAAACTTGTCGCCGTAGACGGCGGGCTGGTGGCGGCACAGGCGGCGGGCGTGATGCCCGATGCGGTGATCGGCGACATGGACAGCGCACCCCCAGACGCGCTTGCCCAAGTGCCGCTGGAGCGGCGGCACCGGATCAGTGAACAACAGTCTACCGATTTCGACAAGGCACTTCGTCATGTGGCGGCGCCGGTGGTAGTAGGTTTGGGGTTTTGTGGCAAGCGTGTGGACCATCAGCTGGCGGCGTTTCACACGCTATTGGTGCGTGCGGACCGACCTTGCGTGCTGGTGGCCGAGCGGGAGGTGATCGTAATGTGCCCGCCTGCGGTGGATTTGGATATGGTGGCGGGAGATGTCGTCTCGCTTTATCCTCTGGTGCCGGTGACCGGTCAAAGTGAGGGGTTGGAGTGGCCGATTGACGGGCTGGCGTTCGATCCTGGCCTGTTCGTGGGCACGTCGAACCGCGCCCTGGGCCCTGTGACGCTGAGGATGGAGGCGCCGGGGATGTTGCTGATCTTGCCTCGTGTGTATCTCAGGCCGCTGGTGGCGCATTTTGCGCAAGGCGGCGCGCGCTGGCCTGCTCGCGCCACACCACATACACCCCCGCCGCAACCGTGAGGGTGATGCCGACACCTGCGAGGGTGTTGGGCAGTTCACGAAAGAGCCAGAAGCCGACGATGGTGGCAACGGGGATCTCCAGGTATTGCATGGGGGCGACCGTAGCGCTGGGCGCGAAGCGCAGCGACCATGTCATCAGCAGATGCGCGAGGGTACCGAGCACGCCGATGGCCAGCAGCATGGACCATTCGTCCGGCGCGGGTGCGATGAGCGATAGGGGGGCAAAGCCTGCCGCCCAGCCGAGTGCGATGACGGGGGCCAACAGGCACACGGCCATCGTGCCGCTGACGGCCTGGAGGACGATGGGATCGGCCTCTTTTGCGATCTGGCGGGTGGTAAGCATGAAAAGGGCAAAGATTACCGCGACGCCCACGGGGAGCAGGGCGACCCAGCCCACGGCGAGGAAATTGGGCTGGATCACCAGCAGCGTTCCCGCAAAGCCGACGGCGCAGGCGGCCATGCGGTGGGGCCCTACGTCTTCATCAAGCACAAAGCGGCCCAGCAGGAGCATGAAGAACGGCATGACGAAGACGATGGCAATAGCATCGGCCAGTGGCAGAAACTGAAGTGCGGTGAACATGCCGCCGATGCCGAAAATGTGCAGAATGGTGCGGATCAGCGCCAAGCGCCACGCACGCGGGCTCAACCGCCAGTGCATCCTCGTGAGCATGACCAGCGGCACTAGAAGAGCCGCCTGCACCGCAAAGCGGATCAGCACCAGTTGACCCAGCGGAATGGTCGCGCCGAGGACTTTGGCCAGGGCGTCGGAGAGTGGCGCGAGGACGCAGAATCCCAGCATGAGGAGGATGCCCAGAACCGGGCGGTCAGGTTTCATGGCTCAGGGGTAGAGCGGTGGTGCGGGGCTGGCAAGAGGTGGCGTGATGGGGAATGACCTATGCCGCCCCCCATCACGCTTGTTTTCAGAGCAGGGCAAGCATTGCTTTTGCCGCTTCCTCGGAGGAGGCCGGGTTTTGGCCTGTCACGAGCTTGCCGTCGGTGGTCACGAAGCTCGCCCAATCGTCGCCTTTGAGGTAGACGCCGCCGTTCTGCTTGAGCATGTCTTCCACGAGGAAGGGCACGACGTCGGTCAGGCCGACTGCGTCTTCTTCGGAATTGGTGAATCCCGCGACCTTCTTACCCGCGACGATGGATTTGCCGTCTTTCTTGGGGTGCTTGAAGACGCCGGGCGCGTGGCAGACTGCCGCGATGGGCAGGTCGTGGGCCGCGAACGCCTCGATCAGGCGGATGCTGTCGGCATCCTCCGCCAGATCCCAGAGGGGGCCGTGGCCGCCGGGGTAGAAGATCGCGTCGAACCCTTCGGCCGTGACCTCCGAGAGGGTTTTTGTGGAGGCCAGAGCGGCCTGTGCGTCCTCGTCGGATTTAAAGCGTTTGGTTGCATCGGTCTGCGCATCGTCTGCGTCACTTTTGGGATCGACGGGCGGCTGGCCGCCTTTGGGCGAGGCCAAGGTGATCTGCGCGCCTGCGTCTTTGAGAACGTAATAGGGGGCGGCGAATTCCTCCAGCCAGAAACCGGTTTTTTCACCTGTGTCGCCGAGTTTGTCGTGGGACGTGAGTACCATCAGAATATTCATTCGCATTTCCTGTCATTGCCTGTGGCATGCGCCAAATGCGCACGCGTCGTGTACCTACGCGGCAGGGGGCCGTTTGTTCCGGTGCGATGCGATGACTTGGCGGCAGGGGAGCGGGCTGTTCAGCAGTTGGGCACGTTCACGGCGAGGCCGCCCAGGGAAGTTTCCTTGTACTTCTCGCTCATGTCCACGCCGGTCTGGCGCATCGTCTCAATGCAGGCATCGAGGGGCACGAGGTGTGTGCCATCGCCGCGCAGCGACAGCGATGCGGCGGAGACGGCCTTGATCGCGCCGAGGCCGTTACGCTCGATGCAGGGGACCTGGACGAGGCCGCGCACGGGATCGCAGGTCATGCCGAGGTGATGCTCGAGCGCGATTTCGGCGGCGTTCTCAACCTGTTCGGGGGTGCCGCCCATCACGGCACACAAACCAGCGGCGGACATGGCGGCGGCGGAGCCGACCTCCGCCTGACACCCCGCTTCGGCGCCGGAAATGCTCGCGTTGAATTTCACCAGACCGCCGATGGCGGCGGCGGTGAGCAGGAAATCCTCGATATGGCTCTCGGTGGCGCCGGGCACATGGTCGAGATAATAGCGCAAGGTCGCAGGCAGCACGCCTGCGGCGCCATTGGTAGGCGCGGTGACGACCTGACCGCCCGCCGCGTTCTCCTCGTTCACGGCCATGGCATAGACGCTCATCCAGTCGTTGATGGTGTGGGGCGCTTGTTGGTTCAGACCGCGCTCCGCCAAAAGGGCCTCATGGATGCCCTTGGCGCGGCGTTTGACCTTCAAGTCGCCCGGCAGAATGCCGTCGGTGGCCAGCCCCCGGTCGATACAGTCGGTCATGACCTGCCACAGACGTTTGGAGCCTTGCCGCAGGTGGACCTCGCCGTTGCGGGAGATTTCGTTGGCACGCTTCATTCCGGCGATGGTCTTGCCCGATGCTTTTGCCATCTCCAGCATCTCGGCGGCGGATTTGAAGGGATAGGGGACGGGCGTGCCCTCGTCGGTGTCTTTACCGGCGGCCAGTTCTTCTTCGGTCATCACAAAGCCGCCGCCGATGGAATAGTAGACCTGCCGCAAGGTCACGTCGCCCTGCGCATCGGTGGCCATGAGGGTCATGCCGTTGGCGTGGCCGGGCAGGGGCGTGTCGTAGTCGAAGATCAGATCGGCCTTGGGATCAAAGCGCAGGGGCGGCAGATCGGGGGCGTGAATTTGGCGCGTCTCGGTGATGCTCTTGAGCGTTTCCTCGGCGCAATCCGCGTCATAGCTTTCGGGCGTGAACCCCGCGAGGCCGAGGATCGTGGCGCGGTCGGTGGCGTGGCCGATGCCGGTGAAGGCGAGGCTGCCGTGCAGAGACGCGCGCAGGCCTTCAAACTGGAACGGCGAGGCGCGCATCTTGTCGAGGAAGCGCGCGCTCGCGACCATGGGGCCCATGGTGTGCGAGGACGACGGGCCTATGCCCACTTTAAACATCTCGAAAACGGACAGGAACATCAGGTGGCATTTCCTTTTGGTGGTGTAGGCCGCTGCGCCTTTGAGAAAGGATGGGGACCCAGACCTTCGGCATGGATCACGCGTTGAGCGGCGGCGCAGGTCTCGATCCGGGTCGCAAATTCCGCCAGTTTTGGGTGGGCACCCAAGTTGAACCATAGCGGGCCGCCGTAGATCTGCAACCAGCGCAGGAGTGCTGCCAGATAGAAGCCCGTCGCGCAGACGCGACCGTCGAGCCATGGCGCATCACGCGCCGCTGCGAGCACCTCAAGCATCTGGGTGATCCGCGTGCGCGCGGACACTCGCACAGCCTCGACATCGCCGTTTGTGTAGATTTCGGGATAAAACATCATGCGCAGCGCAGGGTGTAGTGTGTTGCCGAGCCAGACCAGCCATTTCAGCGCCATCGCCCTTTCGGACGACTGCTCCGGCATCAATCCGGTATGCCGCTCGGACAGGTAGAGCAGGATCGCCGTGGTCTCGAACATCACGCCGTCGGGGGTCTCGAGCGCGGGGATCAGCCCGTTGGGGTTGATCGCCAGATAGGCCGCGCTGCGCTGTTGCGTTGCTGTGCGGTCCACCAGCCGCGTCTCATGGGGCAAGCTTAGATGCTCCAGCGCGAGGCGGATCACCATGGAGGCGTTGTCGGGGGCGAAGTGCAGTGTATAGCTCATGCGCCCGTTGTGCCACGGGTGCGCCGCGGCGGCGTGGCGAAAAGCGACGTGACGGCGCTGGTTTGGGGCGCGTGCGTAGCTCTGTCGCGTTCTATGCAATTGGCCCTCGCACCCTGCACGCATCTTTCCTATAAGCGGGCGAGTCCAAACCGAGGTGTCCCATGTCTGGAGAGCTGTCGCCCATCGACAAAGCGAAATTCGTCGCCGCTAAACGTGCCGCGCAATATGTCGAGGACGGCATGCGCGTGGGGCTCGGCACCGGCTCCACCGCCGCGTGGCTGGTGCGGTGTCTTGGAGAGATGGTCCGCGACGACGGGTTGAAGATCAAGGGCGTGCCCACGTCCTCGCGCACGGCACAGCTGGCGCGGGAAGTGGGAATCGAGGTGATCTCACTCGACGAGGCGAGATGGCTTGACCTGACCATCGACGGCGCTGATGAGTTCGACGGGGATCTCAACCTGATCAAGGGCGGCGGCGGCGCGCTGTTGCAGGAAAAGATCGTGGCGACGGCCAGCGATCAGATGATCGTGATCGCCGATGTGGGCAAGGAGGTTGAGCATCTGGGCGCCTTTCCGCTGCCCATCGAGGTGATCCCCTTTGGCTGGCAGACCACGCAGGCGCTGGTGGAGGAGACGCTGATCTCGATGGACGTGCTGGGACGCTCCAGCACCTTGCGGATGAACGGCGACCGGCCCTTCATGACCGATGAGGGCAATCACATCCTGGATCTGCACCTCAACCGCATCGGCAATCCGCGCCAACTGGCGTTGGTGATCAACCAGATGCCGGGCGTGGTGGAGAACGGGTTGTTCATCGACATCTGCGACGCGGTCGTGATCGGCTATGGCGATGGCCGCGTCGAAGTGCGCGACATCAATGCGGGTACGGTCGCGACAGAGCGGCTTGATTTCGTGGAGAGTGACAATCTGTTTTCCGATCTGAGTGATTGAGAGGTCTTGATATGAGTGACTTTGACTACGATCTTTTCGTCATCGGTGGCGGCTCTGGCGGGGTGCGCGCGGCGCGGGTCGCGGCGGGGGAATACGGTGCCAAAGTAGGCTTGGCCGAAGAGGACCGCTATGGCGGGACCTGCGTGATCCGGGGCTGTGTGCCCAAAAAGCTGATGGTTTTCGCCTCCACCTACGGAGACACGTTTCAGGACGCGCGCGATTACGGTTGGGACGTGAAGGACGGGCCGTTTGAGTGGCCTGTATTTTCGGAGAAAATGCGCGCGGAGCTGGACCGGCTGGAGGGGATTTATCGCAACCTGCTCGACGGCGCCGGTGTGGACAAGTTCGACGCGCGCGCCACGCTCAAGGATGCTCATACGGTGACCCTGTCCACCGGTGAGGAGAAAACGGCCAAGCATATCCTGATCGCCACGGGCGGGCGGCCCGTGCGGCCCCCCATGAAGAACGCGGAGCTCGGGATCGTGTCGGACGATATTTTCCACCTCGAGACGCTGCCGCGCTCGATGCTGATCGTCGGTGGCGGCTACATCGCGTGTGAGTTCGCTTGCATCCTGCACGGCTTGGGCGTGGACGTGACCATATATTATCGCGGCGGCCAGATCCTCAACGGGTTCGACGACGAGGCGCGCGGCCTCGTGGCCGAGCAGATGCGCACGCGCGGGATCGGCATGCACTCTGGCGCCAGCATTCTGGAGATGGAAACGCGCGACGGCGGCACTTGGGTCAAGGCGACCACGGGCGCGGAAAAGACGTTCGGCAAGGTGTTCTTTGCCACAGGACGGCGCCCCAATTCCGACGATATGGGGCTGGAAGAGATCGGTGTCGCCATGGCGCGCAATGGGGCGATCGAGGTCAATGAATACAGCCAGACCGGCGTGCCGTCGGTCTATGCGATCGGCGATGTCACCGACCGGCTCAACCTCACGCCCGTGGCGATCCGCGAGGGCATGGCCTTCGTCAAAACCGTCTTTGGTGGGGAGCCCACGCCGGTGGATCACGCGTTGGTTGCCTCGGCGGTGTTCACGCAGCCCGAAATGGGCACGGTTGGCCTGAGCGAGGAAGAGGCGCGCAAGCAAGAGCAGATCGAGGTCTACGCGACCTCGTTCAAGCCGATGCAGACCGCGTTTGCGGGGCGGCCTGACCGGATCATGATGAAGCTGATCGTGTCTGTGGAAACCCGTAAGGTGTTGGGATGTCACATCGTCGCACCGCAAGCAGGCGAGCTGATCCAGCTGGCGGGGATCGCCGTGAAAATGGGCGCGACCAAGGAGCAATTCGACCAAACCTGCGCCGTGCATCCGACGATGGCCGAAGAACTGGTCACGATGCGCGCGCCAGTGCGGACATCTTGAGGCACTACATCTTGAAATAACCGTGTGAACGCACAGTTTACACTCACACGACAAGCCTGCCCCGATGGGGCGACTTTAAGAGGGAAATTAATATGGCTGGCAACACAGGCGGTCCTTGGGGCGGCGGTGGCAATTCGGGCGGCGGCAATAATGGCGGCGGGAACAATGGAGGCAACGGCGGCGGTAACGGCGGCGGTGGCAACAATGGTGGCAATCGCGGGCCGGGCGGTGGCGGTGATAAGCCACCGATCCCCGAGATCGACGAACTGGTACGCAAGGGCCAAGAACAACTCAGAGTACTGATGGGCGGTGGCCGGTCAGGTGGCTCGGGTGGATCCGGCGGCGGTGGCGGCGGTCCCGAAATTACACGCGGTATGGTTGGCATCGGCGCGCTGGTGATCGTCGCGGCGTGGCTTTTCGCCTCGACCTACCGCGTTGAGACGCAGGAACAATCTATCGAACTTTTCTTGGGTGAATTTAGCGGGATCGGCACCGAAGGTTTGAACTTCGCGCCTTGGCCGCTCGTCACGGCAGAAGTGTTCGACGTGACGACCAACCGCACGGAAGCATTGGGCGTGGGTCGCGGTGCGGACGACAATGACGGTTTGATGCTCACCACAGACGAGAATATCGTCGACATCGATTTTCAGGTGGTATGGAACATTAAAGACGCGGAAGACTTCAAATTCTCTTTGCAGGACCCGGTACCTTCCGTACGCGCGATCTCCGAATCCGCGATGCGAGAAGTGATCGCGCAATCCGAACTGGCGCCGATCCTAAACCGTGACCGTGGTCTGGTTGAAGAGCAGGTAAAGGCGCTCATACAAAACACGCTGGATAATCGCAGCACCGGCATCAACGTCGTTCGTGTCAACGTCAACAAAGTTGATCCACCAAGCCGCACGGTCGTCGTGACTGATGTCGACGGCAGCACTGCGCAAATCTCAGTTGTGGATGCGTTCCGCGACGTTCAGGCCGCCGAACAGGAGCGTGACCGTCTGGAGCGTCAGGCTGATGCCTATGCCAACCAGAAAACTGCCGAAGCGCGTGGTGAAAGCGCCAAGCTGCTGGAAGCGGCGGAAGGCTACCGTGCGCGCGAAGTCAACGGCGCCATCGGTGAGGCCTCACGCTTTGAGGCCGTTCTGATCGAATACACGGCGGCTCCTGATGTGACGCGCAAGCGCCTTTATCTGGAGACGATGGAGAAGGTGTTCGGACAAGTGGATAAGATCATTCTGGAGAACAATCAGGGTGAGGGCGGTGGCCAAGGCGTCGTGCCATATCTGCCGCTCAACGAGCTGCGCCGCACAGGAGGGAATAACTGATGAACAAGCTTAGCTTACTGATCCCCGTGGTTGCCATCATCGGCGCCGCGGCACTGTCCTCGCTTTTTGTCGTGGACGAGCGCGAAAAGGTGCTGGTCCTGCGATTTGGTGAGATCGTTCAGGTCCGCACCGAGCCGGGCCTTGGTTTCAAGCTGCCGCTGATCGATGAAGTGGTGCGTTTTGAGGACCGTATCCTGACGCTTGAAACCGATCTGATCGAAGTTACGCCAGCCGACGACCGCCGTTTGGAGATCGACGCTTTCGTGCTCTACCGCATCGACGATGTGGTGCAGTACCGTCAGGCTGTCGGCTCCGGCGGGCCCGCCCGTGCGGCGAATGATCTGAGCGGTATTCTGGAATCCCAGATCCGTGCGGTTCTGGGTTCGCAGGGTGTGACGTCCAACACGATCCTGTCGCCAGAGCGCTCTGCGCTGATGGACCAGATCCGCGTGCGCTCCGACGCGCGTGCGAACGCGCTGGGTCTTGAGGTTGTGGACGTGCGTCTGCGCCAGACCAACCTGCCCGAGCAGAACTTCGATGCGACGTTGCAACGGATGATCGCGGAGCGTGAGCGTGAAGCGACGGACGAGCGTGCGCGGGGTCGTGAAGCGGCCCAGCGTGTGACCGCTCTTGCGGACCGTACGTTCGAGGAAATCATCTCCGAGGCGCGCCGCGACGCGCGCATCATCGAGGGTGAGGCCGACGCGGAGCGCAACCGGATCTTTGCGGACGCCTATTCGAAAGACGCGGAGTTCTTCGAGTTCTACCGCTCGCTCGCGGCCTATGAGGAATCCTTGCTCGGACAAAACACCAGTATGGTTCTGTCACCCGATTCCGAGTTCTTTAACTATCTGCGCTCGGATCAGGGCTCCCGCTCCGTTGAGGGCGAGGAACGCTGATCTGCGTTACAATACGATAGCAAAAGGGGCCGCACGGATGTGTCGGCCCCTTTTTTTCTTGCGCCGGAACAACTCAGTGCCGTTTCAGGTGGTGGAGGTGTCGATTGCCTGCGCGAGGGTCTCGACGATGATGTCGATTTCTTCCGGGGTGGAGGTGAAACAGGGGGCGAGCAGGATATGGTCGCCCGCCGTCCCGTCCGCACAGCCTTGCGCAGGATAGCAGATCATCCCCGCCTGCATCGCGACCTGCTGCACGTTGCCTGCCATATTGCGGCCCACGTCGAAAGGCACCTTCGTCGCGCGGTCGGCGACGAGTTCGGCAGTCCAGAACAGCCCCCGGCCGCGAATATCGCCCACATGGGCGTGCTGGCCCAAACGCGCGCGCAGCCCTGCCTCCAACTGCGCGCCGCGCGTGCGCACAGCCTGCAGCAGGTTATGCCCGTCGATCTCGCGCATCACGGCCATTGCACCTGCACTGGCCACGGCATGGCTCATGTAGGTATGGCCGTTCCACAGCTTGCCGGTACCGCCCAGAATGGCATCGCAGACCTTTTCGCTGGCCATGACGGCGGCGATGGGTTGGTAGCCTGCACCAAGACCCTTGGCCATGGTCGTAATGTCTGCGCAGATGCCCTCCTGTGCGAGCGCAAACAGCGATCCGGTGCGTCCCATGCCGCACATGACCTCATCGGCGATAAAAAGCACCCCGTGCGTGTCGCAAATCTCGCGGATGCGTTTGAAATACCCCTTTGGCGGCGGCTGGGTGCCCAGCGACGCGCCCACCACGGGCTCCGCCACAAAGGCGCAGACGGTACCGGCGCCCAGCTCCAGTATTTTCGTCTCCAGCTGGTTTGCCATGCGCAGGCCAAAGGCTTCTTCGTTCTCGCTCTCGTGTTGCAGGCGGTAGGCGTAGGTCGCGTCGATGTGATGCGTGTCGATCAGCAGCGGCGCGAAGGGCGCGCGGCGGCCTGCATGGCCACTGACTGCCAGAGCTCCGAGCGTATTTCCGTGGTAAGACGGGGCGCGGGCGATGATATGGGCGCGGGCCATATCACCCCGCTCCACATGGTATTGACGCGCGAGCTTGAGGGCCGCTTCCATCGCTTCCGATCCGCTGCCCAGATACATCACACGGCCCTCGCCGGTGCCTTCGGGCGCGTGCGCCACGAGGTAATCGGATAGCTCCTCCGCCCAAGGATTGGTAAACAGGCCCGTATGAGCGAAAGCCATCGTATTCACCTGATCGCAGATCGCGCGGCGCACGGCGGCATTGTCATGGCCAAGCGACGAGACAGCGGCGCCGCCGCAGGCATCGAGATAGCGCGTGCCCTGCGCATCTATCAGATAGGCGCCCTCGCCGCCTACGATGCTGGGGTGTGTGGTGGTCAGGCTGCGGCGAAGGACATGGCTCATCTTGGGTGCTCCGAAAGCGGATTGGATCGCGCCCTGCATATCATGGTGCGCAGAAAAAAGGTGGCGAAATTCTGGGGCCTAGGTGCCTACGCTCTCACGGCTTTGTCAGCCAGTGTTGAAATCGCCCATCCGCGCCACATCTTTCGTATTGTGATCGGGTGCGACAGGATGCACTCTGTTTCCAACCAAACGCCTCCCATCAGGGGGCATGATGTCGATCAGGAGACGATATATGCAACCCAGAGCGGTCGCCAGAGAACGTTACCAGACACGCACACTTACTCAAAAGCCGTCCTTTGCCCTGCGCGCGGTTCTTGTCGCGCTGATGGCACTGACGGTGTTGGTGTTGCAAACCATCGCCGCACAGGCAAAACCGGAGAGCCTCGCACCGCTTGCCGAACAGATCAGCCCGTCGGTGGTCAACATCACCACCTCGACGCTGGTCGAGGGGCGTACGGGCCCGCGTGGCATGGTGCCCGAAGGATCGCCCTTCGAGGATTTCTTCCGTGAATTCCAAGACCGCAATCGCGGAGATGACGATGGTGCCACGCCGGCACCGCGACGTTCCTCCGCGCTCGGCTCCGGTTTCGTCATCTCCGAGGACGGCTTTGTGGTGACGAACAATCATGTGATCGAGGGCGCAGACGAGATCACGATCGAGTTTTTCTCCGGTGAGGAACTGATTGCGGAAGTGATCGGCACCGACCCCAACACCGACATCGCGCTGTTGAAAGTCGAGGCCGATGGGCCGCTCCCCTTCGTGAGCTTTGGCAACAGTGATGCGGCACGTGTGGGGGATTGGGTGATCGCCATGGGCAACCCACTGGGGCAGGGCTTTTCCGTCTCGGCCGGAATCGTGAGCGCCCGCAACCGTGCGCTGTCGGGCACCTATGACGACTATATCCAGACCGACGCAGCCATCAACAGGGGCAACTCCGGCGGCCCGTTGTTCAACATGGACGGCGCTGTAATTGGTGTGAACACGGCGATCCTGTCGCCCAATGGCGGCTCCATCGGGATCGGTTTCTCCATGGCGGCGAATGTGGTGACGCGCGTGGTCGACCAGCTCAAGGAGTTTGGCGAGACGCGGCGCGGCTGGCTCGGGGTGCGCATTCAGGATGTGACGGACGATGTGGCCGACGCCATGGGTCTTGATGCGGCCACGGGTGCGCTGATCACGGATGTGCCTGAAGGCCCCGCGCGTGAGGCGGGGCTGGAGACCGGAGATGTGATCCTGTCCTTCGATGGGGTCGAGGTGGAAGATACACGCGGATTGGTACGTCAGGTCGGCAACAGCCCCGTGGGCGCGACTGTGCGTGTGACAGTCCTGCGCGAAGGGTCGACGCAGACCATCGCCGTGGTTCTGGGCCGCCGTGAGGACGCCGATGGATCAACCACGTCCGAGGCGGAAGATACACCCGCTGCCCCTGTCGAGCCTGAGGTTTCCTCGTTGTTGGGGCTGACCGTGACCCCGCTGACGGACGACATGCGTGAAGAGCTTGCCGCTGGTGACGAGACCGAAGGGCTTGCCGTGACCGACGTAGAAGAAGGCTCCGAAGCGTTTGAGAAGGGGCTGCGTGCGGGTGATATCCTTACGGAAGCCGGGCAGGAGAAGATTACGTCCATCGCTGATTTGAACGCACGCGTCGAGGCCGCGCGTGACGCGGGGCGCAAGTCGCTTTTGCTGCTGGTGCGACGGGCTGGGGACCCGAGGTTTGTGGCACTGACGCTTGAGGATTAACGGCCCTCACGAGTGAATCTTGCAAGGCGCTCCGGTTCGGGGCGCCTTTTTCATGCGGCCGGACATTATCGTTCTGTAAGGGTTGGCACGCTGGCCAATACAGCACCGGACCTTCCGGTCTTCCGTGCCATGAGCAGGCACAGGCCGAGGAGTGGGGGTGAGGGATCAAAACTATTGTATTGTTGTCTGAAACGAGATTACGTTATAAGGTAACACTGAGTGCTCACGCCCCTGACGGCCCTTTTGGCAGTTATATATCTTCCGCAGCGCCGTAAGCGGTCGTCCTTTCGGTTTCACTATTAAACAAAGGATCAGATGACATGTTTAAACTCGCCCCTGCCGCCCTTTTGATCGTCACTGCAAGTTTTGCCGCTGCCGAGCAGACCCGACAACTGGGCGCGCATGTACATGGTGTTGGAAAGCTCGATATTGCGTTTGAAGGCGACCGGATCGCGATGGAATTGCATGCACCGGGGGCGGACATCGTGGGCTTTGAATATGTCGCCACAAGCGCGGAGGATCGCGCAGCGGTGGACGGGGCGGTTGCCACGCTTGCACGGCCTCTCGATCTGTTCTCGTTGCCGCCGTCGGCGGTATGCAGTGTTGTGGAGGCGCGTGCCGCGCTTGAGAGCGAGGTGGCGGGGGTTGCGCAGGGGGCTCGTGAAGAAGGCCATGAAGATCACGCACATGGCGATCATTCACACGATGCGCACGCAAACGATGAGCATGCGCATGATGATCATGCAGAGCAAAAGCACGACGATCACGCGGATGCGGCACATTCAGGTCATGGGCACGACCACGGCGATCATGCCGCCGGGGCGGGCCATACGGAGTTTCACGCCGAATATATGCTGACCTGCGCGGCACCTGCGCAGGCGACCCTGATCATCTTCGGCTACTTCGAGATCTTCCCCAACGCGCGTGAGCTCGAGGTGCAAGTCATCTCTGATCGCGGTGCCGTGGCGTTCGAGGTGGTCCGCGATGCGCCGACCCTCGATCTGCGCGATATGTTTTGAGGTAGAGGCAGAAATTGGGCTCTGACGATCCGATTCTGGCGCTCAAGGACGTGCGCTACCGGTGGGCGGGGCGGGCGTCCTTCGCGCTTGCGATCGCGGATTTTTCAATTCTGCCCGCGCAGCGTGTCTTGCTGTTGGGAGAAAGCGGGTCGGGCAAATCGACGCTACTGTCTCTGATCTGCGGTACGATCACACCGCTAAGCGGCAGCGTCGCGGTCGCGGGCACCGATATTGCAGCGCTTTCGCCGGCCAAGCGTGATAGATTTCGGGCCGAAGAGATTGGTCTGATCTTTCAGCAGTTCAACCTGCTCCCCTATGCCAGCGTGCTCGACAATATCCTGCTGCCCTTGCGATTTGCCCCGTTGCGCCGTGCACGGGTGGCGTCGCCGCAGCAGGCGGCACGCAGCCTGTGCTCGGATCTGGGCCTTTCCGAGGATGCCGTGAGTGCGCAGGCCGGAACCCTTAGCGTGGGCCAGCAGCAGCGCGTGGCCGCCGCCCGTGCGCTCATCGGTGCGCCGCCCCTGATCATCGCGGATGAACCCACATCGGCGCTTGATGCGGCAACGCAGGCGACTTTTCTCGAACTGCTGTTTGCCCAGACCCGCAGCTGCGACAGCACGCTTTTGATGGTCAGCCACGACGCGCGGCTGGGTGTGCATTTCGACCGCGTGGTGGAGATGTCGCAGATCGCCCCTGCGATGCAGGTGGGCGCATGATCCTGCGTCTCGCTTTCGGCTCGCTTTTGGCGCGGGCCCTGACCGTGGGCATGACGATTCTTGCCATCGCCTTGTCGGTTGCGCTGTTTTTGGGGGTGGAGAAGGTACGCACGGGCGCCAAGGCAAGCTTTGCCGATACGATCTCCGGCACTGATCTGATCGTCGGGGCGCGCTCGGGCTCGGTGCAGCTGTTGCTGTATTCGGTGTTCCGGATCGGGAATGCCACAAATAACATGACGTGGGAAAGCTACCTCGATATCGCCGCGCGCCCGGAGGTGGAATGGATCGTGCCAATCTCGCTGGGCGACAGCCACCGGCAATTTCGCGTCATGGGCACCACGCAGGCGTTTTTTGAGCGCTACAAATTCCGTGCGGGACAGTCATTGCGGGTGGCGCAGGGCGCTGTGATGGAGGATCTGTTCGATGCCGTGATCGGTGCGGATGTGGCGGCGACGCTGAATTATTCCGTCGGCGATCCCATCGTCGTGGCGCATGGACTCGCCTCATTCGTAGAGCATGAAGACCAGCCGTTCCGCGTCTCAGGCATCCTTGAGAAAACCGGCACGCCGGTAGACCGGACCGTCATCGTGAGCCTGCGCGCCATCGAGGCCATTCACGTGGATTGGCAAAGTGGAGCGCAAATACCGGGGCGATCGACCCCTGCGGATGCCTTGCGGGAGATGACGCTTGAGCCTGCGGCGGTGACGGCGGCGCTAGTGGGCGTGCAGGGGCGCCTTCAGGTTTTCGGGCTGCAACGGGCGATCAACGAGTACCCGTCCGAGCCACTGCTCGCGATCCTGCCCGGTGTGGCGTTGCAGGAGCTGTGGCAGATCGTGGGCATCGCGGAGACCGCGCTGATCGCGGTGTCGGGCATGGTGGTGGTCACGGCGCTGATCGGAATGATGGCAACGATATTCTCCAGCCTGAACGAGCGCCGCCGCGAAATGGCGATCTTGCGCGCGATGGGCGCGCGGCCCCGCGTGATCGTGAGCCTGCTGGTGCTCGAGGCGGCCATGATGGCGGCTCTGGGAGCGATCCTCGGTCTGGGCTTGCTCTATGCCGGGCTTGTGGTGGCGCAGCCGATGGTCGACGCGGCCTTCGGCCTGTGGTTGCCAATCGAGCGGCCGGCGCTGCGCGAGCTGTGGGTTTTGGCGGCGGTTGTCGCCGCTGGCGCGATTGTGAGCCTGCTGCCTGCGATACGGGCCTACCGGATGTCGCTGGCCGATGGTATGATGGTGAGGAATTAGCAGAGGTCCGATATGATGACACTATCGCGTCGCCACCTGATCGCCACAGTCGGCGCCTCTGCGGCGCTGCCCCGCACGGCCCTTTCCGCGAGCCCGCGCGAGGTCGCCTGGGCGGACCTGATCCCGCCCGGTGTGCCCTATGCCGAAATCATCGGCGAAGGCGAGATCGACGCCATCAAAGATACCTGGCTGCCGGTTTTCGACGAGAACGCGACCAAGCTGAACAAGGATCTGCACGGCGCCTACATCAGGATGCCGGGCTATATGCTGCCGATTGATCTGTCGGCGGCGGGGGTGACCAGCTTTATCCTCGTGCCTTATGCCGGGGCCTGTGTTCACGTGCCGCCACCCCCCGCGAACCAGCTTGTCTACGTGGAGAACAAGAAGCCCTGGCCGACGAGCCAGCTGTGGGATCCGATATGGGTCACGGGGCGTATGCGGCATGAGTTGCAATATACCTCCGTGGCCGACATCGGCTATGCCCTCGATGCCGACGTGATCGAGGCCTACGAATGGTGATGCAGGTGATGGATCGCAGGGCGGCTCTGGCGGCGCTTGCTGCATTTGTGGCGGTCCCTTCGGCCGGTCTGGCCAAGGAGTACATCGACCTGAACTGGCGCGATCTGGTGCCGGAGGGGCAGGATGTCATACCGCCGTTTTTGCAGGGGATGATCCCGCATGACGAAAACAACCTCTTCGCGCAGCAGCCGCCCTCGCAGGGCGTCCGCTCGGAGTGGAATGGACAGATCGTGCGCTTGCCTGGATTTATCGTGCCGATCGATTTTTCCGGCACGGGGGTCACCGCCTTTATATTGGTCCCCTTTGTCGGTGCCTGCGTGCATGTGCCGCCGCCGCCCGCCAATCAGCTCGTTTTCGTCACTACGGCAAAGCCTTACGAGAGTTCTGGGCTGTTTGAGGCGGTCAATGTGACGGGCATGTTCGGCACCGCGTCCACCTCCACCCAACTGGCGGATATCGCCTACGCGCTCTCTGCCGACCATATCGAGCCGTTCTAGGCGCGGGCGGTCTGGGGCCGGTTGGGGGCCCGTTGGCCCGCTCGCGTGGATCGATCAGGGCGTGCGCGCCACCGCGACGATGCCGAGCGAGCGCGCGGTCTCCATTGACAGGACGTCGCTCGGCAATCCTCTGGCGGTTTGTACCGCGAGGACCGCGCGGCGGGTGGGCGCGTCCAGATCGCCCGATATCTCACCGTCATAGAGGCCGCGCGCCAGCAACGCGCGTTGCAGGGTCGAGACCAGCTCGACCGTGAAGGCGGGCGGGCAGGGAATCTCGAACCATCGATCCGTCCGCGGTGTGACGATCTGCTGCCGGGTTTCCGCACGGTAGACGGGCAGGGATGCGATGGTGCCATCGGCGTTCACCTTGGCGGGTGTCACGAGGACCTGTTCCTTGACCGTCTCGATCACCGCGGGGGTCGGGATCTTGCCCCAGCATGTCCCCGGCGGCGCGCCCGGCGGGGCCAGGCCGTTGCCCACGATCACCCCGCTCTGGGAGACGGTCTGCCCTTGCAGGCAGCCAGACAGGGCGAGTGCGCCCAAAAATAAGGCCATACGGCGCAGTGCCCCGGATCGCTCAGATGCCTGTATCATGGCCCAATGCCTTTGGGTCTGGTGTTATTGAAGCCTTGTGTAGCCTGTTTTGATGCGCCTGCCTAGAACCCGGAGACGGGCGGGCAAATCGTCGCGCAAAAGGGGCTGGTGCGCGCGGGGCGGCTTGCGTAAAACAGGGTGAAATTATCTGGAAAGAAGGCGGCATTGATGGCCAAGATTACTTACGTGGAGCATAGCGGGACCGAGCATGTCGTCGAGGTGGCCAATGGCCTGACGGTCATGGAGGGCGCGCGCGACAACAATATACCCGGCATCGAGGCGGATTGCGGCGGTGCGTGCGCCTGCTCCACCTGCCATGTGTACGTGGACGAGGCTTGGGTGGATAAGCTGCCCGCGAAGGACGACATGGAAGAGGACATGCTCGATTTCGCCTACGAGCCCGATCCCGCGAAATCGCGCCTGACCTGCCAGATCAAGGTTACGGACGCGATGGACGGTCTGCGCGTGAAGATGCCCGAAAAGCAGATCTGATGCAGAGCGGGGCGCGGCGTCCGGCGGTGCGGCGGTGGGGCGGTATCGCGCGCCGCGCAAGGCTGTCTGTGTGCGTGGGGCTGACGGTGCTGGCGCCCGTTGCAACCGCGCAAACGATTCTGGACGCCCGCTATATCGAGCCTAAGACCCGCTACGCGCACGCCGTGCTCGGCGATGACATTGAGCACGGTGCGCTTGAGCTGGAGATCGAAGGCACGGCGCAGCGGACCATCATCCGCCTGCCAAAAGACCGCGTGTTCGAAGATACGGAACCGCGCGTTGTGGATGTCGACGGCGATGGCGCGCCGGAGGTGGTGGTGGTCGAAGCGCACCAAAATCAGGGCGCGCGCCTCGCGGTCTACGATGCCGCCGGTCTTGTTGTTGCCACGCCGTACATCGGCAGGCGGAACCGTTGGCTTGCCCCGATCGGCATCGCCGATATGGACGGTGACGGCGCGGTGGAGCTGGCGTATATCGACCGGCCCCATCTGGCTAAAATGCTTCGCATCTGGCGCTTCAAAGATGGCGCTTTGACCCAAATCGCCTCGCTGGAGGGCCTCACAAACCACCGCATCGGGGAGCGTGACATCGCAGGTGGTTTGCGCAACTGCGGGAAGGGTCCGGAGATGGTCGTCGCGCGCGCGGATTGGCAGCGCTTGATGGCAATCACGTTTGATGGCACCTCCCTGCGCGGCCGTGACATCGGCCCCCACGGCGGCAGGGCAGATTTCGCCGCTGCCCTCGCCTGCGAATGATCCGCTGCGCGCTCGTCCTCGCTGCCGCTTTGCTTGCAGCTCCTGCAGCAGCACAGGATCAGATCACCCCAGATGCATTTCTCGAACTCGCTCTCGGGCGCACATTGACGTTTTCGAGCATGCGCACCGGCGGCGTCGTGGGCGTTGAGCAATTTATTCGCCGCACGCTCTCGGTCTGGGCCGATGAAAGCGGCCGCTGCACCTACGGACGGATCGAGCTGCGCGGCCCGCTCATCTGCTTTATCTACGAGGACTTCCCGGATCCAAACAACTGCTGGATCCCCTTCATGGACGAGGGTGCGCTCTTGGTGCTGTCGCAATCCACGAATGAGGTCCAGCGGATCACCGATATCAGCGAAAAGCCCGTCATTTGCGACGGCGCCCCCACCTCATAACCGCATCTATTCTGTATTTTGCGTTAAATTCATCCGCGACCAGCAGCGCTCACCAGCGTCTCAGGTTAGAGCCCGCCAGCCGATATCACGACGGCAAAAACCCGTAGGCCAATCAATCGCGTCCACCATAGCATAGGCGCGCGTGTGGGCCTCACGCAGGCTATCGCCGCGCGCCGTGACGGTAAGCACCCGCCCCCCCACCGCTGTGAGATCGCCACCGCGCAAAGCCGTGCCTGCGTGAAACACCATGTGGCCGCTGTCGGCGGGCAGAGCGTCGAGCCCCGTGATCACAGCACCTTTTTCGTAGTCACCGGGATAACCCGCACTGGCCAGAACGACCGTCAGCGCATGATCGTCGGCCCAGTTGACCTGCATCTCATCCAATCGCCCTTCGGCGGCGGCCTGCATCAGATCGAGCGCCTGCGCGCCCAGCCGCATCATCAGCACCTGACACTCAGGATCGCCGAACCGCACATTATATTCCACCAGTCGCGGCGCGCCGTCCTCAATCATCAACCCGGCATAGAGCACACCCTGATAGGGCATGCCGCGTCTGGCCATCTCCGCCACGGTTGGGCGGATGATCTCTACCAGCGCACGCTCGGCAATGGCGTCCGTCAGCACAGGCGCGGGAGAATAGGCACCCATGCCGCCGGTATTGGGCCCGGTGTCGCCGTCGCCGACCCGCTTGTGGTCCTGCGCACTTCCGATGGGCAGCACGGTCTCACCGTCACACAGGACAAAGAACGATGCCTCCTCACCGCTCATGAACTCTTCGATCACCACTGCGGCACCGGCCGCGCCGAACTCGCCCCCGAACATATCATCAATCGCCGCTTCGGCCTGCGCCACCGTCTGTGCGATGATCACTCCCTTGCCCGCAGCCAGCCCGTCCGCCTTCACCACGATCGGTGCCCCCTGCGCACGCACATAGGCCCTGGCCGCGGCGGCGTCCGTAAAATGCCCGTACGCGGCAGTCGGCGCCGAGCACGCCGCACAAATCTCTTTGGTAAACGCTTTTGACGCCTCCAGCGCCGCCGCCGCCTTGGACGGCCCGAACACCAGAATGCCAGCCTCCCGCAGGCGGTCCGCGACCCCGGCAGCAAGGGGCGCCTCCGGCCCCACGATCACGAAATCCACATTGTTGCGCGCGGCAAACTCGACCACCGTGGCGCCGTCCTCAATATCGATGCTTGCGCAATCGGCAATCTGCGCAATACCCGCGTTGCCGGGCGCCACGATGAGCTTGTCGCATTTGGGGTTCTGCAAAACGGCCCATGCGAGGCTGTGTTCGCGCCCACCGCCGCCGAGAATCAGAATATTCATGGCACGCACTCCCTTGGCCTTCCGCTGCCAGCGTTTTAGGGTGGGGTCGCGCCATGCACAAGGATGCACCGATGGATCTGTTCGACGACGCCCCTGACGAAAGCCCAACAGGGGGCAACAGCCCCGAATACACCGTGGGCGAGCTGTCGGGTGCGATCAAAAAAATCATCGAGAACGAGTTCGGCCACGTGCGCCTGCGCGCGGAGGTGGGCCGGGTGAGCCTGCCGCGCTCGGGCCACGTGTACCTCGATCTCAAGGATGACAAAGCGGTGATGGCCGGTATCATCTGGAAAGGGGTCGCTGCGGGTCTTGCCACCCTGCCCGAAGAAGGGATGGAGGTCATCGCGACGGGGCGCATCACGACGTTCCCCGGACAATCCAAATACCAGATCATCATCGAGGATATCCAGCCCGCAGGCATGGGCGCGCTCATGGCCGTGCTGGAAAAGCGCAAAGCGGCATTGGCAGCGGAAGGGCTGTTCGATCCCGCGCGCAAGCGCCCGCTGCCCTATCTGCCCGACATCATCGGGGTCGTCACCTCGCCCTCAGGTGCGGTGATCCGCGACATCCTGCACCGCCTGCGCGACCGCTTCCCGCGCAAGGTGCTGATCTGGCCGGTGGCCGTGCAGGGCGCGAAATGCGCCCCCGAAGTTGCTGCCGCCATCGCGGGCTTCAATACCTTGACGGCGGGTGGCGCGATGCCGCGTCCGGACCTCATTATTGTCGCGCGGGGTGGCGGCTCGGTCGAAGATCTGTGGGGGTTCAACGAAGAGATCGTCGTGCGCGCCGCGGCCGCTTCGGCGATCCCGCTCATCTCCGCAGTGGGGCATGAGACGGATACGACGCTGATCGACTATGCCGCTGACAAACGCGCGCCAACGCCCACTGCCGCCGCCGAGTTGGCCGTCCCCGTGCGCCATGAGCTTATGGCCTACCTCGACAGCCAGCACGCAAGGTTGAGCCGCGCGCTGAGCCAAGGGCTGGTGCAGCGCGGCCAACGCCTGCGCGACATGGCCCGGGCGCTGCCGCGTGCCGATGCGCTGCTCGACAGTCCGCGCCAAAGGCTCGACCGCGCAGGAGACCGTCTCGCGCGCGCTGCTTCCCTCGCCGATCCGCCCCGCCAAAGACTGGAGCGTGCCTCCCTGCGCCTTGATCCGGCCCTGACATCCGGCGTCCAACGCCGTCGCATGCGCCTGTCTGACATAAGCGGCGGCCTGCGCCCTGCCGCTCTGCGCCAACGTCTATCCCAAGACCGGACGCGCCTGAGCGAGCGCTCAAACCGCCTTGCGCCAGCGCTGCTTCGGGAATACGCCCAACAATCCGCCCGCTTCACCCGCACCGCCCGAGCGCTTGCACAAACCGCTACGCGGCAAACCACACAGTGGCGCGCCCAGATCACCACCGCCGAACGTTTGCGACAAACGCTTGGCTATGAAGCCACTCTCGAGCGCGGCTTTGCCGTGGTGCGCAGCGGCGATGCGCTCGTCACCGACACCACCACCGCGACGCAACAAAAAATTCTGGAAATACAATTCGCTGACGGCAAGATCACCGTCACCCCAGCTTAAACCTATTTTTCTGGCCAAAAATACTCCGGGGGAATCGGCCAAAGGCCGATGGGGGCGGGCCCCAACGACAGTAGCCTCAAACCCCAACCTTAGGCCCGAGGCACAACATTTCCTCTTGGCTTTCCGTCGCTTCATATAGCGGCGTCACAGCCGGATTGTTCTCGAACCGCGCAATCAGGCCCCGTGGCCCTTTCTCAAAGCTCCAGCATTGCGGATCTGGACGGTCCTCATAGACGAAACAAATGAGTCCGTTCGCCTCGTACCACTCCCCGTCCTTGCAGACCCCGTCCAGAAAGGACCAGCGCACGCGGCGGTCGGGCAGGTAGATTTCCGCTCCGTAAGGCGTCGCGCCGTTGCCGTAGTAGAGCGTTTTGCCACGGGTATAGTCGTCGAACTCCTGCGCTGTCATCAAGGACTGCGCCGCAGCGGGCAAGGCGGCCAATAGCCATAGGATCAGGGTCAATACTCTCATATTACAAACCTGCCAGAAACCAGGGCGCAGCGCCAGTGGGCGCGCGTGTTTCCGATGAGCGACAGCGGGGCCTTGCTATCCGCGCAAAGGACGGCTGAATTGTCGTTTTTCGCCTCAATGGTCGCGCGCCGCTTTGCTACACCGATCCAAAGAAGATGGGGAGTGTGACCATGGCGCTGGATCAAAACGACAAAGGCCCGATGAAAGAGCCGGGCAAGGGCGTCTGGAAATCAGGCAAAGGCAAGGGCCGTCGCCACACCAAGGGGCGTCAGCTTGAGGATCGCGCTTGGGGCGAGGTGCGTGATTTGCTGGATGCGGAGCCGCGTGATCGCGATTTGCTGATCGAACATCTGCACCTCATTCAGGACAAGTTCGGGCATCTGTCCGCCGCACATTTGCGCGCGTTGGCCGAGGAGATGCGCCTGAGCATGGCGGAGGTCTTTGAGGTCGCCACCTTCTACGCACATTTCGACGTTGTGAAGGAAGGTGAGGCAGCACCGCCCGCGCTCACCATCCGCGTATGCGACTCGCTCAGCTGTGAGTTGGCGGGCGCGCAGGCGCTGAAATCGGCATTGGAGGAGGGGCTGGACCCTGCTCAGGTCCGCGTTTTGCGTGCACCATGCATGGGGCGCTGTGATACTGCACCCGTTCTGGAGCTGGGCCATGCTCATATCGATCACGCCACGCCGGATAAGGTCCATGCAGCGATCGCCGCAGGCGAGACCCACGCGCATATTCCCGACTATGAGGGCTATGCCGCCTATCTGGCCGATGGTGGCTACGCCACTCTGACGTTGCTGCGCGCAGTGGGCGATTGGGAGACGGTGCAGGAGAAGGTGCTGTCGTCGGGCCTGCGCGGGCTCGGCGGGGCGGGCTTTCCGTCGGGCAAGAAATGGGGATTTGTGCGCGGTAACGCAGGGCCGCGCTATCTGGCCGTGAACGGCGACGAGGGGGAGCCGGGCACGTTCAAGGACCGCTACTATCTCGAGCGTGTGCCGCATCTTTTCCTTGAAGGGATGCTCATCGCCGCATGGGCAGTGGAGGCGGAGCGCGCCTATATCTACATGCGCGATGAGTATCCGGCGGTGCTGCACATCCTGGCGCGCGAGATCGCGGCGCTGGAGGATGCGGGTGTCGTCGCCCCCGGCTACATCGAGCTGCGGCGCGGGGCGGGTGCCTATATCTGCGGGGAGGAATCCGCCATGATCGAGAGCATCGAGGGCAAGCGCGGGATGCCGCGCCACCGCCCCCCGTTCGTCGCACAAGTCGGCATCTTTGGCCGCCCTACACTGGTGCATAACATCGAGACACTGCACTGGGTGGCGCGGATCTGCCGCGAGGGGCCTGAGATACTGTCGTCTGTCGAGCATAACGGCCGCAGGGGTTTGCGCAGTTATTCCGTGTCGGGGCGTGTGGCCAAGCCGGGCGTCTATCTGCTGCCCGCAGGCTCGACGATTACCGATGTGATCGCGGCGGCGGGCGGCATGGCGGTCGGGCATACGTTCAAAGCTTATCAGCCCGGCGGACCTTCTTCCGGCCTGCTGCCCGCGCGCATGCACGACATCCCGCTGGATTTCGACACGCTGCAACCGCACGGCAGTTTCATCGGCTCCGCCGCGGTTGTCGTCTTGTCGGATGCTGACCGTGCGCGCGACGCGGCGCTCAACATGCTGCGGTTTTTTGAGGACGAAAGCTGTGGACAGTGTACCCCGTGCCGGGTGGGCTGTGAGAAGGCAGTTAAACTCATGCAGGCAGAGCGTTGGGATCAAACGCTTTTGGAGGAGTTATCCACAGCCATGGTGGATGCCTCGATCTGTGGATTGGGGCAGGCAGCACCCAACCCGATCCGAATGACCATGAAGCATTTTCCCGATGAAATATAAGACCGGGCCGCTCTTCATCCTGTGCATGAGGAGCGGCTCATAAAACGCTGTAATCAAGATTTATTTTGGACCACGAGGCAGGCGCAACGTTCTCGTTTGAGGCTTGCACACAGCTTTTGCGCGCCGTCGCGCGTGGTCCGTCCGATACGGGCGAAATAATAACCTTTCTTGCCGGACACGCGGTTTTTCACATACACGAGATCGAGTTTTTCGCGCGTAACTTGCGCCCTGCAACTTCTCGTTTGAGAGAGTATTTTTGATTTTGCCGCTTCCTCGGAGGTGCCAAAGCCAAGCTGTACGCCCCATGGTTTGAGCGCGGGCGCCGGCGGGGCGATCCGCTTCATAGGCGTGAGGCGCCGCTGCGTCGCCATTTGGCTGCACGCCCTATAAAAGCTATCGTCGGGTGCGAGGCGAAAGTCATGGTTTTGTGGCGGCGTGTCGCGCCATTGCTCGGCGGAAAGGCCTGTGATGATGGGCACGTAATTGACCGTCTCAGGCGCAAGGCCTTTGCCGTTCAAAAAACCCTCCGCGCGCCGCTCGCCCCCATTGTAGCCGATCGCAGCCATGCCCTCGTTGCCAAAACGCTGCACCATCTCAGCGAGGTATTGCGCGGAATGCTCAAGCGCGTCGGCGGGGTTGTAGGGGTCTTTGAGGCCGCGCAGACGGGCGGTGGAGGGGATGAACTGCGCGATGCCGCGTGCGTTTGCGTGGCTGAGCGCGTTGGGATCAAAACGGCTTTCCTGCCAGATCAGCCGGGCGAAAAAGCCGGTGTCGAGGCCGTGCCGGTGCGAGAATACCTCGATCGCAGTGCAGGTGTCATGCACGAAATGCTCTGCCCGGATGCAGTGGACATGGCCCCATTTTCCCGTGCTGCATTTGGGCGCGCGCGGGTCGGCGGCGCTGGAACCCGCGACGATCAAAAGCAAAATGACGATGAGCAAGCGCATGAGACTTGGTGGCGCGCGCGCGGACGCTTGTCAATCTCGCACCCTTCCATCCGCGCACCATCGGGAGTAGATCAGGAGTGGACAACATCGGAGACTCCCTGCGTGGCATTTTTCAAAAAGCTCAAAGACAAACTGTTCAAGTCATCCTCGAAGATCGATGAGGGACTGGAGGCAATTGTCGGCGATGGCGGGGAAGCGGAGGGGGATAAGGGCCCATCCGAGGCCGAGATTGGTGCCGCCCGCGAGGCAGCCCGCGCTCAGGAGGCGGAAGAAGCCGAACGGCAGCGGCGCGCGGAGCAGGAGAAACGCAGGCAGGCCCAGTCGGAAGCCGAGCGCGCCGCCACCGCGCAGGAGGCGGAGCGGGAGGCAGCGCAGGAGCGCGCCGCCGCCGAGGAAGCGCTGCGCGCAAAAAGCGCGCAGGACGCGGTGACGCCTCAGCAGCCTGCCGCGCCGGAGCCGCTGCGCAACACGCTGACGCCCGTGGCCCCGATCGAAGAGGATGCTGAGGATAGTCCGGCAGCGCCTGCGCCCAAACGCGGCATCTTTGGCCGCATTCTGGGGCGGGGGGACAGCGCGCCCGTTGTGCGCCGCGCCCTGGATGATGCGATGCTGGAGCAGCTCGAAGAACTGCTGATCTCCACCGATATGGGTGTCGATACTGCATTGCGCGTGACGGCCAACATGGCCGAGGGGCGCCTGGGCCGCAAACTCTCGGTGGAGGAGATCAAGGCGCTGATGAGTGACGAGATCGCGCGCATCATGGAGCCTGTGGCGAAACCGCTGCCGCTTTACGCCAAGACACCGCAGGTGGTCTTGGTGGTGGGTGTGAATGGATCGGGTAAGACGACGACCATCGGCAAGCTTGCCAGCCAATTCCGCGCGGCGGGAAAGAAGGTGGTGATTGCCGCGGGTGATACATTTCGGGCAGCCGCGGTAGAGCAGTTGCAGGTCTGGGGCGAGCGGGCGGGTGTACCCGTGCTCACAGCGCCGCAGGGGAGCGATCCGGCCAGCCTCGCGTTCGATGCGATGGTGCGCGCCGAAGCAGATGGTGCTGATTTGCTCATGATCGACACGGCAGGGCGATTGCAGAACCGGGGCGATCTGATGGAGGAGCTGGCCAAGATCGTGCGGGTGATCCGCAAGAAAGACCCTGACGCGCCGCACAACACGCTGTTGGTGCTTGACGCGACCACGGGGCAGAACGCGCTCAACCAAGTCAAGGTTTTTCAGGAAATCTCAGACGTCTCCGGCCTCGTGATGACCAAGCTCGACGGTACGGCCAAGGGTGGCGTGCTGGTGGCCCTGGCCGATAAATTCGGCCTCCCGATCCATGCGATTGGGGTGGGGGAGCAGATCGACGATCTGCAAGCCTTCGACCCGCAGGAATTTGCCGATGCGTTGACCGGATTGGACCGCTGAGCGCGTGACAGACTGGCTCATCTCGATCGAGGGCACCGAGACGGGGCACAGCGTCGCACTTGGGCTGGCGCTGATGGCGGCGTTTTTGCATGCGGTGTTTGGCGCGCTGCAAAAGGGACGGCACGATCCGTGGCTTACGCGCGGGGCGATAGACGGCTCCTACTGTTTGATGGCAGCACCCTTTGCGCTGTTCGTTGTGCCCTGGCCCGAGCCGCATATGTGGGCGATTTTTGCGGGCGCTTGGGTGATTCACTGCCTCTATAAGCTGTTGCAGGCACAGGCCTATACCAAGGGCGCGTTCACGGTGGTTTATCCGGTGGTGCGCGGCACGGGCCCGCTGTTTACCGTGATCGGCGCCTATCTCATCTTCGATGAGACGTTCAACGGTGTGCAATGGCTAGGTGTTGCGGTGCTCATGGCGGGGATCTTCGGGCTTGCGGCGTATAACATGCTGTATCTGGAGGCGGAGCGCGACACGCTTGTGGTTGCGCTGGGGCTGGCGTTCGTGACGGGGCTTTTCGTGGCGCTCTACACCACGTTCGATGCCTACGGTATCAGGGCCACGGCCAATCCGTTCACGTTTCTGGCGTGGTTTTTCATGATCGACGGGTTTTTGTTCCCGATCATCGCTTTCCGGCGGTGGCACCGCATGGCCGACCCGCCAGAGGTCGTCCCGCTGTTGCAGCGCGGCGTGTTCGGCGGTGTGATCGCTTTTCTGAGCTTTGGCGCGATTATGATGGCCACACGCCTTGATAAGGTGGGCGAGGCCGCAATATTGAGAGAGACATCCACGGTGTTTGCCGCCCTTATCGGCTGGCTGGTGCTTAAAGAGACCGTAGGACCCCGGCGGATCGCGTTGATGACGCTCATCGCGGCTGGGGCCGTTATCGTAGAATTCGGAGGCTAGTCATGGCAGAGGCGCGTGAGATCAACCCCATCCTGAAGCAAGTGCTGGAGCTGGGGCCGACGCTGGCGTTCTTCGTGCTCTACCTCCGGATCAAGGACGACACGTTCACGCTCGGTGCAACGGAATACACTGGTTTCATCGTGGCGGCGGTGGCCTTCGTGCCGGTGCTGCTGGTGGCGATGGGCATCCTTTGGGCGCTGACCGGCAAGCTGAGCCGGATGCAGGTGTTTACTGCGTTCATGGTGATTTTCTTTGGCGGGCTGACGGCATGGTTCAACGATGAGCGGTTCTTCAAGATGAAGACCACCATCGTCTACGGCTTTTTGGCGCTGATCCTTGGTGTGGGCCTCATGCGTGGGCGCTCGTGGCTGGAGTTCGTGATGGCCGATGTGATGCCAATGCGGCACGAGGGCTGGATGATCCTGACGCGGCGCTTGGCGCTCGCCTTTGTGGTGCTCGCGGTGGCCAATGAGGTGATCTGGCGGACGATGTCGACGGATGCTTGGGTCAAGATCGAGACATTCGGTTTTCCCATTGCATTGATGGGTTTTTTGTTCTGGCAGTTTGCCCAACTGCAACCTTACGTGATCGAGGAAGGCGACGAGACGGGGTAAGGCAATTCCTGATGGAGGATTTGTGCGCAAACGCGCGTTGAGAGTGTGGCTCAGCCCCGCAGATCAGCGTGCAGTGCGCGGCCTGCCTGCACGCCTTTGCGCGCGCTCATTAGTTCGAGCCAGCGTGCCATGTCGGGTTTATCCTGGAGGGTTTGTTGCTGACCTTCCCACAGGCTGGCCCAGCCCCAGATCGCGAAATCTGCGATTGAGATGAAATCGCCTGCGACGAATTCGTGCTGCGCCAGTTGCCAATCGAGCACGCCATAAAGGCGTCCTGTCTCGGTGCGGTAGCGGTCTTTGGCGTAAGGGATTTCTTCCTTTGCAAATTTCAGGAAATGATGCGCCTGGCCCGCCATAGGCCCCAGCCCGCCCATTTGCCACATGAGCCATTGCTCCACTGCGATGCGGTCGCGTGCTGTCGCGCCATAGAACTGCCCGGTTTTGCGGGCGAGATATTGGAGGATCGCACCACTCTCGAACAGTGATACCGGCGCGCCGTCCGGTCCATCCGGATCAGTGATCGCAGGCATACGGTTGTTGGGGGCGATCTTGAGAAAGTTTGCAGCGAATTGGTCGCCCTTGCCGATGTCGATCAGATGGGTGGTATACGGAAGGCCCATTTCTTCGAGGCAGACGGAAATTTTCCAGCCGTTGGGTGTGGGCCAGTAGTAGAGGTCAATGGGCGTGCGCATGAGGGGGTCCTTTGCCGCGATCGGTCCAGCCCATGATGCGGGTTTTCGCACGCGCGGCAAGAGGCGGCAGAGGTGCGGCAGTGCAGCTTAGCTCATCCGCGCCCAGCGTGCCGCCCAAAAGTGCCGCGTTGAGCGTCATGACACCGGGGCGTGTGTAGCACGACCAATGACACACGCGCCGCTGGGCGCGGGCAAGCGGATATCCAAGGGCGGCGAGCCGCGCGAGCGTGACCGGGCAATCGATCTGGAGTATGGTGGCATTGCCATAGCGCAGCCCGCGCCCGATGGCGCCCGAACCGGGGATCAGACTTTCGAACGCGAAATCAAACAGTGCATTGCTCCGCCCGGTGACATGGAAGACATCCGACGTCGCCCCAGCGGGGGTGGCGAGTGCATGATGCGCAAGCCCCAGATGCGCCGCCCCGCTGAGCAGAACGATCCGCCCCACATCGCCCGCACGCAGATACGGCAGCGCCGCGAGGACAACCGTTGCGCCCAGCGAATGGGCGATGAGGTGTACCGGCCCGCGACCCCGCACCGCCTGTATGACTTGCGCCAGTTGCCCGGCCTGCCGCAGTGCGGTGTCATAGGCCCGAAGCAGGCCGCCGCGTGCATGCCAGCCCAAAGCAATGGTGAGCGCGCCCTGCGTGTTGCTGTGCAATTGCGCGGGCCATGCGCCGGCATGGAATATGCGGCCATGGGGGCAACGCCCCTGCACGAAGGGAGAGTATTTGTAGCCATGCACCATGATCACGGTCGGCCCCCGTCCGGTCGCGACACTGGCAAGAGCCGCGGTGACCGATTGGGGCGAGCGGTGCACGCGTAGCCCGCGCGCGGTGGCATTGATCCGGAGCAGGGGCATGGCGGTCCTTTCTGCTGGCTCTCGGCCAAGACATGCATCGAGCGGTCGAGCAGCTTTACCGTGGGCCGACAGAATGAACATACTGTTACCGCCCCGCGCGCGTCTTGACGCGCGGGCGATGTTCACCTAACCATCGCGGTGTGGCGATTTGTTACCGGATTGCGGGCCACATAAAATATTCCGCTAAAAGGTCAGGATGAAAGCCCCCTTTCGCTTGACCGCGTTTGGGGTTTTTTTGTGCCTGACACATCTGATCGGGCCTTCGGAGATTAGACGATGAGCGACGACTGGAAACCATCCACCAAGGCCGTGCACGCAGGCACGCGGCGCAGCCAGTATGGCGAGGTGTCGGAGGCGATCTTCCTCACCCAAGGCTTCGTCTATGACAGTGCTGAGCATGCCGAGCAGCGGTTCATCGCGTCCGGTGAAGATGAGTTCATCTATGCGCGCTATGGCAATCCCACCGTCAAGATGTTCGAAGAGCGGATTGCGGCGTTGGAGGGTGCGGAGGATGCGTTTGCCACCGCGTCGGGCATGGCGGCGGTCTCCGGCGCGCTGACGTCGATGCTCAAGGCAGGCGATCACGTCGTCTCCGCGCGCGCTCTCTTCGGCTCGTGTCTCTATGTGCTTGAGGATATCCTGACGCGCTACGGCGTCGAGGTGACCTTCGTCGACGGCACCGATCTGGACGCGTGGGAGGAGGCGATCCGGGACGGCACCAGGGTGGTATTTTTCGAGTCGATCTCCAATCCCGCTCTTGAAGTTATTGATATCGAAGCGGTTTGCAAGCTGGCCCATGCACGCGGTGCAATGGTGCTCATCGACAATGTCTTTGCCACGCCGGTCTATTCGCGCGCCATAGCGCAGGGAGCTGATGTGGTAATTTATTCCGCGACAAAGCACATCGACGGGCAGGGCCGCGCGCTTGGCGGTGTGATCCTCGGCAGCCGCGATTTTATCCGGAAAACCGTTGAGCCCTATATGAAGCATACGGGCGGCTCCATGTCGCCGTTCACGGCCTGGGTCATGCTGAAGGGGTTGGAGACGATGGGCCTGCGTGTGCGCGCCCAGACCGCCACGGCGCTCGCGGCGGCACAAGCGCTGCAAGGGCATGCGGCCCTCGCGCAAACCATCTACCCCGGCTTGCCCAGCCACGCGCAAAGCGCACTGGTTGAGCGGCAAATGGGCGCCGGGGGAACCATCCTGGCCCTTGATCTCAAAGGTGGAAAAGAGGCGGCGTTCAAGTTCCTCAACGGGCTTGAAATTGGGCTGATTTCCAACAACCTCGGGGATGCCAAGACGATCCTGACGCACCCCGCCACTACGACGCACCAACGGCTTTCCGAGGCGCAGCGCGAAACCCTGGGCATCACCCCCGGTCTGGTGCGCGTCAGCATCGGCCTTGAGGATGCCGACGACCTGATTGCAGATTTCATGCAATCGCTGGATGCCCTCGTTTAAATGGCCGCTCGTCAGATTTCCCCATTAAGGTGTGGAATTTTTTTGGCATTATCGCTTCGGACGCCTACATATGTTTCTTGACAGACGAGGGGGCCTGCCCATGAATATCGCAACACCGATTATACCCACACCGGACCGCAGCGCGGCCGAGGCGGCACTGGAGACTTTGCGCGCCTGGGCGTCCAGCGCCGATGCGTCCGAGCTTGCCACGCTCGATCCGGCGATATCCCAGCTGCTCAAGGGCGGCGAAGCTTATCCGCTGTTCGAGCGGGAGTACCCGACAGATTTCGAAATCGAGCCGGAGTACAAGGCGAGCCTGCCGGATCTGCAAAACGGTCCATCGAGCCTGATCAAGGGTGCCAACCAGCAGATCCAGCACGTCGGCATCTCAAACTTCCGCCTGCCCGTGGGGTTCGAGACCCGCGATAACGGGCCATTGACGCTTGAGACGTCTGTGACCGGCACCGTGAGCCTTGAGGCCGACAAGAAAGGCATCAACATGTCGCGCATCATGCGCAGCTTTTACAAGCACGCGGAGCAGACCTTCAGCTTCAAAGTGATCGAAGCGGCGCTGGACGACTACATCACCGATCTCGACAGCTTTGACGCGCGGATCCAGATGCGGTTCTCGTTTCCGATGAAGATCAACAGCCTGCGGTCCGGCCTCGAGGGCTACCAATATTATGACGTAGCGCTCGAGCTGGTGGAAAGTGGCGGAGTGCGCCAGCAGATCATCCACCTCGACTATGTGTATTCGAGCACGTGTCCCTGTTCGCTTGAGCTGTCCGAGCACGCGCGCGCCACGCGCAACCAGTTGGCCACGCCGCACTCGCAGCGCTCGGTTGCGCGGGTGTCTGTCCTTCTGGAGCAGCGGGCGGACGTGCTGTGGTTCGAGGACCTGATCGACGCGTGCCGCCGTGCCGTGCCGACCGAGACGCAAGTCATGGTGAAGCGCGAGGATGAGCAGGCGTTTGCCGAGCTGAACGCAGCCAACCCGATCTTTGTCGAGGATGCAGCACGGCTGTTCTGCGCGCAGTTGTTGGCCGATACGCGCATTTCCGACTTCCGGGTGGTGGCCAGCCATCAAGAAAGCCTGCACAGCCATGACGCTGTCAGTGTCCTGACGGAGGGGCCGACATTCGCGCAAGCGAGCCTTGACCCAAAGCTGTTCAACACGCTGTTTCACGTCGGCTGAGCGGTTCCTTGAATAGGCGGGGTAGCGTCAGCGCCATCCCGTACCCCATGTGCAATGTGCCGTCCCTTTGCGCCGCTCGTTAGTACGCACGATACAACTTTTTTCCCATATATCAATGCTTTGCGGTCCTGACGCAGGAAACCGTGCGCTCGTCGGGCAAGTTCAGCCTGCTTGCGTGGTGAAGTTGCGTCCAGCGGTTGGCGGCTATGCAAGTTTGGAGGTGGTGCTGCGGTGCAGCGAAACCTATCTCATGAGCACGGGAATGATCCCGATCCGACAAACGCGAAAGCAGACAAGATGACCTATCAGAATCCATCAGAGCAATTCGCCGCCCGCATCCCCGCCCGTGGCCTTGTCAACTCAACCAGCCCGTTCCTGACCGCCCGCAAGGCGCTGTCGATCTTGGGCGGCCTGTTCACCGCATTCGGCAACGGCATGATCAAAGCCTCCGAGGCGTCCTCCCGCATGGGGCGCATCGAAAAGCTGAACGCGAAATCCGACGAGGAGCTTGCAGAAATGGGCATTCGCCGCGACAAGATCGCGCAGCACGTAATGAAAGATCTGTTTTACTGCTGATCAGCGCTGATCGCAGGGCTCGGCCCGCCGCTTGTGTCCCCAGCGCGGACACGCGGCGGGCCTTTTGCGTTTTAGGACGCCACCCGCGCGCGCTCGCTTGACACTCGCACGGCCACACGCCAACCCTGCATCCATGGACCTACGCCCCGTCGGATATGTGATTGGCCTTCTGGTGGCCGTGCTTGGGGTGGCCATGGTGGTGCCGTTGCTGGTCGATCTTGCACAGGGCAGGGGCCATTGGCCGGTGTTCTTTCAAAGCGCCGTGATCACACTATTGGGCGGTGTCGCCATCGCGCTGGCTTGTGCGAGTGGTGTGCGCGAGGGGCTGACGATCCAGCAGACATTTCTGCTCACGTCTTCCGTCTGGGTGGCGCTCCCGCTGTTCGGCGCGATCCCCTTCATGCTGGGCGAGACGGATGCGCGGGCTGTCGATGCGGTGTTCGAGGCGATGTCAGGGCTCACGACCACCGGAGCCACGGTTTTTTCGGGGCTCGATGACCTGCCCAAGGGATTGCTGATCTGGCGCGCGATTCTGCAATGGTTGGGCGGCATCGGCATCATCGTCGTGGCGATGGTGTTTTTGCCGGAACTGCGCGTGGGCGGCATGCAGATCTTCAAATCCGAAGGTTTCGACACGTTTGGGAAAATTCTGCCGCGTGCGGGGCAAATCGCTACTCAAATCTCCGGACTCTACGTGATTTTCACGCTGATCTGCGTGATGGTCTATGTTTATTTCGGAATGGACCTGTTTGACGCGACCGCCCATGCGATGACGACGATCTCCACGGGTGGTTTCTCAAATTACGACGCGTCCTTCTCCGTATTTTCAGGCTCGCTTGAATATGTCGCGGCTCTCTTCATGCTGCTGTCGGCCTTGCCGTTCGTGCGCTACGTGCAGCTGATCAACGGCAATCCCATGGCCCTGCACCGCGATCCGCAAGTGCGCGGTTTCGTCATGACGATTGCAGTGCTGGTGGCGCTGCTGACGCTGTTGCTGGGCGAAGAGGTGCATTTCGACAATGAGCAGGCGATCCGCGAGGCGCTCTTCAACGTCATCTCCATCATTTCCGGTACGGGCTACGCCTCCGTCGATTATATGCAGTGGGGCGGTTTCGCCGTCGCATTGTTCTTTTTCATGGGGCTGATCGGCGGTTGTGCGGGCTCGACCGCCTGCTCGATCAAGGTGTTTCGCTATCAGCTGCTATTCGCCTCGATCCGCGCGCAGCTTCAGCGCATCCGCTCCCCGCATGGGATCTTCACACCACGCTACGACGGCAGACCGATAAGTGAGGAAGTTTTGGCATCCGTGATGTCGTTCTTCATGTTCTTCATCGTGACGCTGGGAGTGGTCGCCGTGGCGCTGTCGATGACGGGCCTCGATTTCGTGACGTCGATTTCGGGGGCGGCCGCCGCGCTTGGCAACATCGGCCCCGGATTGGGCGACACGATCGGACCTGCGGGAAACTATTCGTCGCTGGGCGACCCGGCGAAGTGGATACTCACCATCGCGATGCTGTTGGGGCGGCTGGAGCTGATGGTCGTCTACGTCATCTTTACCGTCAAATTCTGGAGAGCCTGATGCCTGATCCCGCCACCCGCCCGCTGGGCGCGCAAATATCCCATATGCTCAAGGCGCGCGGTGTGGATGTGATTTTCGGCATTCCTGGCGTGCATAATCAGGAAATGTACCGCGGCATCGAGGAGGCCGGGATCACCCACGTGCTGGCACGCCACGAGCAGGGGGCGGGTTTCATGGCCGACGGTTATGCCCGCGCCAGCGGCAAGCCCGGCGTGGCCTACGTGATCACGGGGCCGGGCCTGTGCAACATCATGACCCCGATGGGGCAGGCCTACAGCGATTCTGTACCGGTGCTGGTGATATCAAGCTGTCTCGACGAGACGGCGGCCAGGCGCGGCCAATTGCACCAGATGCGCGATCAGGAGATCGCGGCGGGCACAGTATGCGAGTGGTCGCATACGGCCCAAACCGCCCAAGCGGCCTACGGTCTGGTGGACCGTGCGTTTCAGGAGTTTTCTTCGACGCGTGCGCGCAGCAAACATATTCAGGTGCCCATCGCATCCCTTCAGGCCGAAGCGCTGCCGGCGGCAGCGCCCGTGGTCCCTGCGCAGCAGTCACAAAACCTCGACGCGGTCCCCAGCCCTTTGCTGGACCGGATCAAAGCGGCGAAAAAGCCGCTGTTCATCTTTGGGGGCGGTGCGTCCTGCGCCAGTGCGCAGGCGCGCGCGGTGGTCAAGGCGCTGAGTGCCGCAAGCTTCGTGACCTATGCGGGACGGGGCATCATGGCCACTGATGATCCGCTGTTCTTCGGCGCAGCCCTCGCGCGGCCCGACAGTGCCGCGATCGTCGCACAGGCCGATCTGGTGATCGTCGTGGGCTCGGAGCTGGCGGAGGTGGACATCTGGCGCGCACATCTGGGCCACAGCGCGCCGATGATCCGTGTCGACATCGACCCGGAGGTGTTGGCCGACCCGCAGCGCGCCGAGCTGTGCGTGCAGGTGGATGCGAAGCTCTTCCTCTCCGCCGTGCAGGCCGCGACCCAGACCCCGCAGAAAAGCGACTGGCAGGCCGATGCCACGACGAAGGCGCGCAGCCGCTGGCGCGCGGAGGTGGATGCCGAGCGACCGGGCATCGTGCCGCTGTGTGACGCACTGCGCGAAGCGATCCCGGCGGACACGATGATTTATTCCGACATGACCCAATTGGCCTATGTCGCCAAGGAGGTCTGGGACATGGACCGGCCCGGCCATTGGCACCATCCCTTCGGCTTTGGTACGCTGGGCTATGCCACGCCTGCGGCCATCGGTGGGGCGATTGCGCGTAAGGGCGCCTCGACGCTGGCCCTCATCGGTGACTACGGGTTTCACTATACCATGCAAGAGCTGGGGGTGGCCGTGGAGCTAGGGCTGAGCCTGCCGATCATCTTGTGGGACAACGGCAAGCTGGGCGAGATCGAGGACAGCATGGTGCGCGCACAGATCGCGCCCAATGCGGTGATCGCGCGCAACCCCGATTTCTGCAAGCTGGCGGAAGCGTTTGGCGCGCGTGCCGAGGCGCCCCGGACGATTGCCGCGTTCCAGCAGGCGGTGCGCGCGGCGTTCGAGGCGGACGGGCCGACGCTCATCTATGTAACGCCTGCGCTGACCGGGTAAACGGAGGCGGCACAACCCGCATTATTCCGAAAAAGGACCGGAATTTTCGAAAATTTCCGACCCGCGTGCGGAGCAGGCGCCTACTCCCAGCAGCTGACCAGTACGGTCATGCCGCTGGCTTTTTCCGCAAGTTGAAAGGCCGTGAGGTTCGGTGCTCCATCCGCTGGCGCAGCGGGCAGGGTGATCCCGGCGGCGGCTATCACGTCTTTGAGCGTTTGCGCAGTGCGCACGAAGCTTACGTCGCCGGGCAATTGCGGCCCGCCCGCGGGCGCTTCGGTGAGCATGCCGATCACGGCACCGGCATGGTCGAGTACGGGGCCGCCCGCATCGCCCGCTCGGCTGCGCAGCTCAAGGCGGTTTATGTCCTGCTCGCCCTGTAGCCCAAGCACGTCAGCGAGCGTGCCAAAGCTCATGGATGGGGCGCTCAGCACCCCTTCAAAGGAATAGCCTGCCAGCGCCACTTCGGATTGCAGACGGGGGGGGCGGCTGGCCATATCGGCCACGACAAGCGGCGCGAGGGCTGCCTGCGGCCTCAGTAGCGCGATGCCGCGCTCGGTGTCGTCCGCGACGAGCTCGGCGTCGGTATCGCCGTCCAGCGTGATGCGCGTGCAGGCCTGAACCGCGGCGGAGGTGGTCGCCACGTGGCCCGTGTCAGTCAAGAAAAAGCCCGAGCGCGAGAGCTTCGGCTTGCGGATCTGCAAGCCCGAGATGAGGTCGATGGATTGGCCGGAGGTATCGCCCGCAGAGGCGCTCAACACACCGGGCATGCGCGAAAAGCTGCTCTGCATCTCACCCAGAAGCCGTGTGCGCCGCTCCTCATCTCCCGCAGGCCAGATCAACGTGAATCCTTTGATCTCACCATTCTCGAGTGCCGCTTCGGTATAACTCACGAAGCGGGCATTTTCGCCCACAAGCGAAAAGCTGGAGTTGCGGCGCTCACGCGGACCCCCCAGCGGCACGATCTCCAGCGTCTGCATGATCTCGTAGAGGCCGAAAAGTGTATCCTGATCGCCCGGCTGGCTGATCAGCAAAACCCGCGCGTCCAGATCACCTGAGGGGGTGTATTGCGCAAATGGCGGCTCGTAGCGGTCAAAGCCTATGACGCCCGTCGGCCGCATTATCTCAATGCCCGCCTGCGCATCGCGGACCATGCGAAGGTCCAGCCCTTCGAGCACGGCGTTGTATTGTCCCTTGAGCGCCGCGCGTTGGAGGGTGGTGAGGATGCCGGTCTGCTCGAAGTTATTGGCCAGTTGCCAGGCCGCCATCGAATTGCGGGTGCCGCGCCCGAAGGCGCCGTCGATTGCAGCCGTGTAGAAGCCTGCCCATTGCAGCATGATTTGCAGCTCTTCCCGCTCGGCCCGGCTCAGCAAACGCTCGGAGCGCTGCGCCTGCGCGGGCGTCTCATCGGCGGGCTCAGGCTCTGCCACAGGCTCCGGCGTGATGATGTCCGCAACTTGCGGTGCCTCCGGCGCCTGCTGCTGCTGTGAGGGCAGCAGCGTGCCGCCCGGCGGCGCCACGGCGCCCGTGCCCAACACGTTTGCGCCAACGGGCCAGAACTGCTGGCCCAGACGATTGGACAACTGCACGAAGCTGTCGCCCGGGATGAGGCCATCGCGGCGATACTGGCTCAGGACCAGTTCCGCATCGGCGCGTCGGTAGGGGCCGACGACGACGGCGTACCATCCGCCGCCGACCGCGAAGCCGTTCACGTCCTGCAAAAGGGTCGTATAGGCGCGCGCGCGATCAGTGGCGCGGTTGAGCGATTGCTGTGCCTCGATCTGCACCCAGACCACATCGTCCGCGTTGTTTGATTGAGCCCCCGCCGTCCCCGCAAGGGCAAGGGACAGGACGGTCAGGCAGATCGAAAGAAGGCGCATCATCGGCAATTCGGCTCTCACTACATTACTTTGCGGCACATAATCAGCAATTTTGGGTGATTCCCATATAAGACAGCTTGTCCAGAGGCGATTTCCACTGCACCTGAGGGCAAACTGCCTCACTCCGGGTCGATTGACCCCATGGCGCGGGCATCCTAGTAAGACCGCAAGCCGCAAAGGAATTCGAGATGTCAGACGCCCCCCGCTCCTTTCAGGAGATTATTCTGCGCTTGCAAACCTATTGGGCGCGGCAAGGATGCGCTATTTTGCAACCCTACGACATGGAAGTTGGGGCAGGGACCTTTCACCCCGCCACGACGCTGCGGTCCTTGGGCACGCAGCCTTGGGCGGCGGCCTATGTGCAGCCTTCGCGCAGGCCCACCGATGGGCGTTATGGCGAGAACCCCAACCGCTTGCAGCACTACTACCAGTATCAGGTGCTGATCAAACCCAGCCCGCCGGACCTGCAAGAGCTGTACCTCGGCTCGCTGGAGGCAATTGGCGTTGATATGGCCCTGCACGACATCCGCTTTGTCGAGGACGATTGGGAGAGCCCGACGCTGGGCGCCTGGGGCCTGGGCTGGGAAGTCTGGTGCGACGGGATGGAAGTGAGCCAGTTCACCTATTTCCAGCAGGTGGGCGGGCACGACTGCCAGCCCGTGTCAGGTGAGCTCACCTATGGACTGGAGCGCTTGGCGATGTACATCTTGGGGGAGGATCATGTGATGGACATGCCCTTCAACGATCCCGACGCGCCCATCCCGCTCAGCTATGGCAATATCTTCAAACAGACCGAGGAAGAATACGCGCGCTGGAACTTTGATGTGGCGAACACGGACGTGTTGCTGCGCCATTTCGAGGAGGCGGAGGCGGAATGTCACGCAATCATCGCACAAGAGCACGTGGATCCCAAGACGGGCAAGCGCATCGTCATGGCCCATCCGGCCTATGATCAGGCGATCAAGGCGAGCCATATGTTCAACCTGCTGGACGCGCGCGGCGTGATTTCCGTGACCGAGCGGCAGGCCTACATCGGGCGTGTACGCGCGCTGACGAAAATGTGTGCCGATGCCTTCGTGCAGACGCGCGCGGGCGGTTGGCGTGAAGATGCGGCCTGAGACTCGCGCGCGGGGCACGGCGCCTCCCGTGACAGACTTTTTGGAAAGAACAGCACATGGCCGGTAAAATATTGGGGAGTCTCATCTTGATCTCAGCATTGATGGCTGGGGCAGCGCTGTACTACCTGCAAATCTACGGCTTCTACGAAGAGGTCGATGCCCCTGCCGAAGGGCTTGAGCTTATCACGCTTGCCACGAACGAGGGCGAAGTCATCCCCGTGGAACAGTTCTCGGCCATTGACGCGGACAGCTCACCAATCCGCTACCGCGCTTGTTTCACCACGCCCTACAGCCTTGCCTTGCTCACCGAGACGTTCCAGATGGCCGAAAACATGACACCGCGCAACGCGCCCGGCTGGTTTGAGTGCTTTGACGCAGAGGCCATCGCAGGGCAGCTTGATGCAGGCATTGCCCTGACCTTCATGAGCAAGAAGAACGTGCATTTCGGCGTGGACCGCGTCGTGGCCATCACCGATGACGGGCGCGGCTATGTCTGGCACGAGCTGAACGATTGCGGCGAAAAGGCCTACGATGGCACGATCGTGGGTGAGGAATGCCCGCCCCTGCCGTCCCAAACCGCGCCCACAGAATAACGCCGCACGCGGCACAGACGAGGTATCCCATTGGCTGATCTGCTGATTGAACTGTTCTCCGAGGAAATTCCTGCGCGCATGCAGGCGCGTGCCTGCGAGGACCTGAAAAAGCTCATGACCGACGGCATGGTCGAGGCGGGGCTGACTTATGCCTCTGCCGCCGCTTTTGCGACGCCGCGCCGCCTGTGCCTGACCGTGGAAGGCCTGCTGGACGCCAGCCCCCGTACCGTGGAGGAGCGTAAAGGCCCCAAAGCCGACGCGCCCGAGAAGGCTATCGAGGGGTTCCTGCGCGGGGCGGGCCTCACCCGCGGCGATCTTGAGGAGCGCGACACACCTAAAGGAGCGATCCTGTTTGCCAAGATCGTCAAGGAAGGGCGCCCGGCGGGGGATATCATCGCCGAGGTGCTGGAGCAGACAATCCGCAGTTTCCCATGGCCCAAATCCATGCGCTGGGGCACGGGCAGCCTCAAATGGGTGCGACCGCTGCACAGCATTGTTTGCGTTCTCAGCCGTGAAGACGGGGCAGAGGTCGTCCCGCTCGACGTGGACGGCATCGTGTCGGGCAACGTGACCTACGGCCACCGTTTTCTCGCGCCTGCCGCGATCACGGTCAACGGTTTTGACGACTACACCGCCAAGCTTTCGCGCGCGCATGTGGTGCTCGACTCCGCCGCGCGGCGCGATACGATCTGGCATGAGGCCACAAATACGGCCTTCGCCAACGGTCTCGAAGTGGTTGAGGATGCTGGCCTTCTGGCCGAAGTGGCGGGGCTGGTGGAGTGGCCCGTGGTCCTGATGGGGCGCATCGGCGAGGCCTTCCTCGACCTGCCGCCCGAAGTGCTCCAGACCTCCATGAAAGAGCACCAGAAATTCTTCTCCGTGCGCAACCCAAAGACGGGCCGGATCGAGCGGTTCATCACAGTCGCCAACCGCACCACCGCCGATGAGGGTGCGACGATTCTGGCGGGCAATGAAAAGGTCCTGAGCGCGCGACTGGCCGATGCAAAGTTCTTCTGGGAGAATGACCTGCGCGTGGCGACGTCCGAGGCGGGCATGGCAGCGTGGGTTGAGAACCTCAAAAACGTGACCTTCCACAACAAGCTCGGAACCCAAGCCGAACTGATCGATCGGATGGCCGTGCTGGCCCGCGAGCTGGCCCCGATGGTGGGTGCGGACCCTGATGCAGCAGAGCAGGCGGCGCGCATCGCCAAGGCCGACCTCAGCTCCGAAATGGTTTACGAATTTCCCGAACTCCAAGGCCTCATGGGGTCCTACTACGCCCGCGCCGCAGGTCTGAGCGACGAGATCGCCGCCGCCGCCCAAGAGCATTACGCGCCGTTGGGGCCAAGCGATGATGTGCCCACCGCGCCTGTGTCGGTCGCTGTTGCACTGGCGGAGAAGATCGACAAACTGACAGGCTTTTGGGCGATTGACGAGAAGCCCACGGGGAGCAAAGACCCGTTTGCGCTGCGGCGGGCGGCGTTGGGGTTGCTTCGGTTGGTTGAGCAGAACTCTGTCGCTATCGACCTAAAAAGACTTATTGAGGTTTCTCTCCGCTGTATTCACATGCAATGGTCTGAAAAAGCGCTGGCGTATTTTTTAGACGAAAGCGATGGCAGTTATTCAATGCTACCTCAGCAAACAGACGTTCTTGACGGTGAGTATGGAATTCCCGACTTTGAAATTGACGAAGCCATTTTGCGGACGACCTTCTATCGGATCGATTTTGACAAAGACGTATTTCAAAATGCATTCGTTTTGGAGAACAAACCAGACGCGGACTGGGGTTCATCTATGGTACTTCCGTTTGGGATAGTTTTCGAAGACCTCCTCGCCTTCCTCCACGACCGCCTCAAAGTCTACCTCAAAGATCAAGGCATCCGTCACGACATAATTGACGCCTGCATCGCGATGGAGGGCAACGACGACCTCACCCGGCTGGTCAAACGCGCCCGCGCGCTGAGCGATACGCTCAAGACCGAGGACGGGGCGAACCTGTTGCAGGCGTTCAAGCGCGCCAACAACATCCTGGCCCAGGCCGAAGCGGGCAGCAACATCGAGTACTCCCACGGCGGCGATGTGAAATACGCGGAGACGGAGGAGGAACGCGCGCTGTTTGCCGCCCTCGACCAAGCCGACAGCGTAATTGCCCCCGCGATGGCCGCGCAGGACTTCTCTACCGCCATGTCCGCGCTGGCCAGCTTGCGGACGACGCTGGACGCCTTTTTCGACGCAGTGCAGATCAACACCGACAACGATGTCGTGCGCCGCAACCGGCTCAATCTGCTGGGGCGCATCCGCACGCTGGGCACTTCCATCGCGGACCTCACGCGGATCGAAGGGTAGGGCGTACCGAACATCTGACAGCGCGCGGTGTAAGCTAAAGCTTGCTCTGTGCGCGCATCCGCCTATGCTGCGTCTGAAACCAAAGGACGCCGCAGTGCAGAATAATCCCGACACCACACTGGTCACGCAAACAGCCCCCATCACGACCGCCACCCATGGCGGCCGGGCGAAGTGTTTGCAACGGCTTGTGCGGCTCGATCTGCCGGTGCCGCGCACGATTGCGCTGTCCTTCTCCACGGTTGCGAACATCGCCCAGGGAGGCCTCCCCGACGTGAGCAGGATCGTCGAACAGTTCCCGATGAAAGCAGTGCTCTGTGTGCGCCCGTCCAGTCAGGACCCCGACTGGGGCGGGCCGGGCGCGGTGCTCAACATCGGGATGAACGACGCACGGTTCGAGAGCTATCGCAGCGTTCTGGGCGAGGATACGGCGGCAGAGCTTTATACCCGCTTCATCCAATCCTATGCGATCAATGTCGAGCGCCTCGATCCCGATATGTTCGATCATATCGAAGGGCAGGGGCGTGCCGCTCTCGAGGCGACGGTAGAGGCCTACGAGGAAGAGGCCGAAGAGAAGTTTCCCCAATCGCGCCGCATCCAGCTGGCGGCGGTCCTGCGCTCCATGGCGCGCGCGTGGAACGGCACCTCGGCCCGGCTGTTGCGGCAGGCAAAGGGCGCACCGGCGGATGCCGGGCTGGGGCTGGTGGTGCAGGAAATGGTGCTGGGGCTGGGCGTGGGGCAATGCGGCTCAGGCGTGCTGCAACTGGTGAGCAGTGAGACGGGCGCGCCGCAGGTGACGGGTCGTTACCTGAGCCAGAGCCAGGGGCGCGATGCCCTCGATGAGGACGCAGGCGCGCTCTATCTGACGCGCGATGCGCGGGGTCCCTCGCTGGAGGAGAAGCTGCCGGAGGCCTTCGAGACGCTGAAGACCTATGCCAGTCTGATGCGCACGCGCCTGCGTGCGGAGATGCAGGTGGAATTCGCGATCTCCGATGGCGTGGTGCATATCCTCGACGGCATGCGCGTGCCGCGCTCCTCGCGCGCGGCGGTGCGCATCGCGGTGACATTGGCGCAGGACGGCGTGATCAGCCGCGAAGAGGCGCTGATGCGGGTGCAGCCGCGCCTGTTGACGGAATTGCTGCACCGGCAGATCGATCCGCGCGTGCGCCGCGATGTGGTCGGTAAGGGGATTGCTGCCAGCCCCGGTGCGGCCACGGGCCGTCTGGTGTTCGACAGCGCTGAGGCGCAGGCGAGTGCATCGCGCGGAGAGCCGTGCATCCTCGTGCGGCGCGAGACGTCTAGCGAAGATGTGCGCGGCATGCACGCGGCCAACGCGGTTCTCACGGAGCGGGGCGGCATCACCAGCCATGCCGCCGTGATCGGACGCGGCATCGGGCTTCCTTGCGTGGTGGGCGCCTCCAGTCTGATCTTCAACCAGCGCGACAAGACGATCACCGCGCGCGACGGTCGCGTGTTTCGTGCAGGTGACGAGATGACCGTGGACGGCTCCACCGGTCAGATCCTCGCGGGAGCAGCGGCCATGCAGGAGGCGGCGCTGGACGAGTATTTTCAGACCTTGATGGCATGGGCAACAGTCAGCGCGGACATCATGGTGCGCGCCAATGCCGACACGCCCCAAGACGCCCAGACGGCGCGCAATTTCAACGCTGAAGGCATCGGCCTGTGCCGGACGGAGCATATGTTCTTTGACCGCGGTCGCCTGACGGTGATGCGCGAGATGATCTTTGCCGATACCTCCGATGGCAGGCGCGCGGTTCTGGAGCGGCTACTGCCCATGCAGCGCGATGATTTTACACAGCTTTTCAGCATCATGCAGGGCAAGCCCGTGTGCATCCGGCTGTTTGACCCGCCGCTGCACGAATTTCTGCCGATGGACGCCAGTGGTCAACGCGAATTGGCCGAGGCGCTGGGCCTGCCGCGCTCAGATGTGACGCGGCGGATCGAATCGATGCGCGAATACAACCCGATGCTGGGACTGCGTGGCGTGCGTTTGGGGATCACCGTGCCCGAGATTTACGAGATGCAGGCGCGTGCGATCTTCGAGGCGATCGTGGACTCGCTGGAAAATGGCACATCCGTGATGGCGGAGATCATGATTCCGCTCGTGTCCGCGCGACGCGAGGTCGAGCTGGTGCAGGCGTCGATCGATGCGGTCGCCCATGCGGTGCGCCAAGAGCGCGGCGTCGATTTCGATTACCGTCTGGGCGTCATGGTCGAGACACCGCGCGCGGCCCTGCGCGCGGGCGAGATCGCGCCCCATTGCGCCTTCCTGAGCTTTGGCACCAACGATCTTACGCAGATGACCTATGGGCTGTCGCGCGACGACGCGGGGCGGTTCATGTCTGACTATGTGCAGCAGGGCGTGTTCGACGAGGACCCCTTTCACACCCTCGATTACGACGGTGTGGGCGAGCTTTTAATGCTGGGCGCACAGCGCGGGCGCAGCGCGCAACCGGGCATTACCCTGTCGCTGTGTGGCGAGCATGGGGGCAACCCCGAATCGATTGCATTCTGCCGTGCGGCCGGATTTGACTACGTCTCATGCTCTCCGTTCCGCGTGCCCGTGGCGCGCCTCGCTGCGGCTCAGCTGGCTATTCAAGATAAAATTAAATGAAATAACAAAAGCTTAACTAATTTCTATTGTAAGCGATGGCGGGAGCTTGCCCATGGGGAAGCCACCGGGTTGTCGCCTTGCTATGAAACGGCTAGGCCCCACATCGGAAAACCGATGCGGGAAAAATGTTAAGATGCGGTCTATTAAAAATCTTGGTCTGGCCTCGGCGGCCTTAATTGCAGCTTTGATGGCTGCAGCGCCCGGCGGCGCACATGCCAACTCGATGGCAAAGGCACTTGCCAAGATAGAGACGCGGGGATTGTCCTCCGTGACGCAGGACCGGATGAAAGAGCTGTCGGGGCAGCCGACCCTCGCCTCCGTCGCGACTGGCGACGCGCAGGCAAGCGACATCGTGTTCACCCGCGCGTGGCTTGCCAAGCAGCCGAAGCCCACGGGCGGGTCGGAGTTCGCATGCCTCACCGAGGCGCTTTATTTCGAGGCGCGGGGTGAGACGATCAAAGGTCAGTTTGCCGTGGCCGAAGTCATCCGCAACCGGGTCAAATCCTCGCGCTTTCCCGACAGCTACTGCGCGGTGATCAATCAGGGAACGGGGCGCAAGTATCAGTGCCAGTTCACCTACACCTGTGACGGTCGTCCGGAAGTCTTTACCGAGCATGCGGCCCACGCCCGCGTGGCCAAGATCGCGCGGGCCACGCTCGACGGCCGCTCACCGGACGTCACGGAGGGGGCCACGTTCTATCATACCACCGCAGTGCGCCCGAGCTGGTCTCGCAAATTCACCAATACCGCGCGATTTGGCGTGCACCTATTCTACCGGCGCGGCGGCGTGCGCACCGCGAGCAACTGACGCAAAGCGGCGTTGAGACGGCGCATGCCGCCCTAGACGGCGCGTGTGACCCGCGATACACGCGCGGTACGTACCACTGCCGGAGCCGCCCTATGTCGTCTGAGACGCGCCTTGCCTTTGCCCATCCGTCCGAGCGGTCCGCCGCGACTGCGCCGGTCGATGCGCTAGACCGTATTTCGGTACGCGATCACACTGTGGAGGTGGAGATCGGCGCCTTTCAAGCCGAGCGTGGTGTCACCCAGCGGATTTCTTTCAACATTGTAGTCGAAGTGCAGCCGCTCAGCGGCCCCATCGATGATGATGTGGACCGCATCCTATCCTATGACCGCGTGACCGAAGCTATCCAGACCGAACTGGCGGTCGAGCGGCTGGCACTTTTGGAGACACTTGCGGCGCGGGTGGCGGAGCGGATCTTGCAGGAGCCACAGGCGATGCGCGTGTTCGTGCGCGTCGAAAAGCTCGACCGCGGCCCGGGTGCGTTGGGCGTCGAGATTGTGCGCGCGCGCGATGGTGCTCCCCCGGCGGAAATCGCGCCCGAGGCGGCACCCCACCCCGAACTCGTCTATCTGAGCAATGCGGCGATTGGGTCCGCGCATCTGGAGGGCTGGCTCGATCAGCTGCACGCCCGCGGACGCCCGTTGATTCTATGTGTTGGTCCAGCGGATGTGGCGGCGCCGCAGGTACCGCACCGAATGGCACAACGGCGGATTGATCTGCTGGCGATCGAGCAAAATGCATGGGTTCTGGCCGCGCGTGACGACCGATGTGTTGTGGTGGAGACGCGGACCGAGCTGGATTGGGCCATGAAAAACGGTCAAACATGTGTCTGGGCGCCGTCCAAGATCGTGCTGGACAGTGTCGATACGCCCTCGGCGCAGCCGCATGATGCCGTCGCCCTGGCGGCGTGGTTCGCGGCGAGTTTTTCGGCCCATGAACTGCTGGTGATAGGGGATGCCCTGCCCGCACAGGCGGATGTCGCGTTGCGTGCGGTTGGCGCAGATGCCGAGACCCTTTGATATGACGTCAGAATATTACCGCCCGATCGTCAGCTGCGACATCGCGCGCCCTGCAAACGCGACGCCATTGGCAGGAGGCTGGGGCTGGTTCCAACAGGTAGAGGTGTTGCGCCGGGGAAAGGCACCGGATGTGGTACCGGCAGAAGACCTCCCGCCCCCAGCTTTGTCACGTCTGCGCGCGGAGCGTGGTTATCCGCGTCCGCAGGTAATGGGTATTGTGAACACCACTCCCGACAGCTTTTCCGACGGGGGGCAATATGCCGCCCGGCAAGACGCGATCGCGGGCGGGCTGCACATGGCGCAAGCGGGGGCGGACATGTTGGACATTGGCGGTGAATCCACCCGGCCGGGGGCGAAAACCGTCGGTGTCGATGAAGAAATTGCGCGCACGGCCCCCGTGATCGCCGGCCTTCGAGCTGGCGGGTATACCGGCACGTTGTCTATCGATACACGAAAGGCGGTGGTGGCGCGCGCAGCACTCGATGCGGGTGCGGACTTTATCAACGACGTGTCCGGTTTCACCTATGATTCTGATCTGATGGATGTTGCGGCCCAGGCGGATGTGCCGGTGTGCGTGATGCACGGGCCCGTCGATCCGGCCACGATGCAGAACGATCCATTCTATGACGACGTGCTGCTGGACGTGTACGATTTTCTCTCCGCGCGCATCGCGCACCTTGAGACCTGCGGCATCTCGCGTAACCGCATAATCTGTGATCCGGGCATTGGCTTTGGTAAAACCGTGACGCATAATCTGACCCTCATTGCACGCCTGAGCGTGTTTCACAGCCTTGGGGTGCCGGTGCTGCTTGGGGCGTCGCGCAAACGCTTTATCGGCACGCTGGGAAATGCGCCGGAGCCGCGTGATCGCGCGCCGGGGTCCATCGCGGTAGCGCTGGCGGGGCTGGCGCAAGGGGTACAGATTTTGCGGGTCCATGACGTGCCGCAAACGACGCAGGCGGTAGCACTTTGGCGCGCGAGCGTGACGGGAAATTGATATGACCAAATTGTTCGGAACAGACGGCGTGCGGGGCCGGGCCAACGTGCATCCAATGACGGCGGAGATGGCCCTGCGCATCGGCGCGGCCGTGGGCCAGTATTTCCGCCGAGAGGGGGGCACGTCGGTGCACCGTGTCGTGATCGGCAAAGACACACGCCTGTCGGGGTATATGTTCGAGAACGCCCTGACGGCCGGGCTTACGTCGACGGGCATGAACGTGCTGCTGCTCGGGCCGTTGCCGACGCCTGCGGTCGGGCTTTTGACGCGCTCGATGCGCGCGGATCTGGGCGTGATGATTTCAGCGAGCCATAACCCGGCCCAAGACAATGGGATCAAGTTTTTCGGGCCGGACGGCTTCAAACTGTCCGACGAGGTCGAGGCGGAGATCGAGGCGCTCGTGGCGCTGGGTGTGAGGCCGACTACGGCGCCCGAAATCGGGCGGGCCAAGCGTGTCGACGACAGCCGCTTTCGCTACATCGAGCGGGTCAAATCCAGTTTTCCGCGCCAGATGCGCCTCGACGATCTAAAGGTTGTGATCGATTGCGCCAACGGGGCCGCCCATCACGTCGCCCCCATGGCTCTGTGGGAGCTGGGTGCGAATGTCATTCCCATCGGGGTCGGGCCAAACGGGCACAACATCAACGACGCCTGCGGCTCGACCCATCCACAAACGGCGGCGGAGGCGGTGGTGGCGCATGGCGCCGATGTAGGCATTTGCCTGGACGGGGATGCGGACCGTGTGATCCTGCTCGACGAGAACGGGCGCGTGGGCGATGGCGATCAGTTCATGGCGATGATGGCCGCGCGGTGGAAAGCGGATGCACGGCTCAAGGGCGGCGCGCTGGTCGCGACGGTCATGAGCAATCTGGGGCTGGAGCATTTTCTGGCCGACCGGGGGGTGCGTCTGGAGCGGACGGGCGTGGGCGACCGATACGTGGTGGAGCGGATGCGCTCGGGAGGTTTCAACCTCGGCGGGGAGCAATCGGGCCATATCGTCATGACGGATTATGCCACGACCGGTGACGGATTGATGGCGGGCATGCAGTTTCTGGCGGAGATGATCCGCGCGGACAAGCCTGCCTCGGCCCTCATGCATCAGTTTGAGCCGGTGCCGCAGCTGTTGCAGAATGTCCGCTTCGCCGCAGGGCAGATGCCGCTGGAGGATGGTCATGTAAAGGCCGCAATCGCGCAGGCCGAGGCGGACCTTGCGGGGGGCGGGCGACTGCTTATTCGCAAATCCGGGACGGAGCCATTGGTGCGGGTCATGGCAGAGCACGAGGACGCCGGTTTGATGGAACGCGCGGTGCAGAGCGTGGTCAGCGCCGTGCAGGAAGCCGTCAAGGTCTGAGCGCGCAGCGATCGTCACGAGCAGGCGGTGCCTGCAAGACATATTTTCGGTACGCATGTCTTTGGCTTTGTGCGCGGGACGGGGGCCTAGCGCCGGAAGAGCCGTTGCAGGGCGCCGTACTGGCTCAGGCCCACGCCGAGCAGGATCAGCGACATGGCCAGCAAAAGTGATTTTGGCAGTGCCTCCCCCAGAATCAAACCGCCAAGAATGACGGACCACAGCGGTACCTGATAATTGACGAGAGACATGAACACAGGCCCCGCGCTGCGCACGACCAGCACGCGCAGGAAGTTCGCGCCTGCCGTGGGCACCAGCCCCAGAAACATGAGCACCAAGAGGGTTTCGGGTGCGGGCAGGTGCGGTGGCCCCTCGACCGCCCAAGCCAGTGGTATGGTTATCGCGGCACCGGTCAGCAGCAACACCGTCGCCAGACCGATGGGATGTGCCGCAGGCAGGCGGCGCAGCATGATTGATCCGATGGCATAACAGGCCGCAGCGCCCACGCAGGCGATACGGCCCGGCGTCTCGTAGACGGTTCCGGTCGCCTCGAACGCTTGTGCCCCGATGAGGATTACGACGCCGACGAAGCCTACGACGAAACCGATGGTTTTGCGCAGGCTCATCTGCTCCCCCGGGACGGTAAAATGCGCCAGTGGCAGCACGATGAGGGCCACAGCGGCCATTGACACGCCGGCAAATCCTGACGTGACGTATTGCTGGCCCCATGCCAGCAATGAGAACGGAACCGCAGAGCTGAGCCCGCCGATGATGACCAGATTGCGTCGGTCACCATTGTTGATCGGTGCCGAGAAAAGCGGACGGCCCATGCTCAGCCAGATTGCCGCCATCAGCACCGCCGCAATGCAGACGCGCGACGCGGCGAGCCAGAAGGGCGGCATACCTCCCGCAAGGGCCACTTCGGTCACCATGAATGTGCCGCCCCATGTGAGGCCGAGGATTGCGACCATAAGCCAGCTGAGTGGGGTAATTTGGGGCAAGGTATTCATCTCGCTTGAGTGGTGCAAAACCGATGCCGGGGCAAGGGGCCTGTGCCGCACTGATGCCTGCGGCGAAATCGCACGGAACGCACTTTGCAGATATCGCGTTCTTTAACCAAGCAACCTCGAAAGGAGACTGACAATGGACGGATCAATTTTGATAGGTGCAATGGCGTTTACGACACTACTGGGCGTGGCAGCGTTTGCCTTCATCTCAAAGCGCAAGGTGGACGAGCGTCGCCAAGATGAAAACAGAACGAAATCGACCTTGGCGAAAGACAAGGATTCAAAAGGTCGTCCGGCGGACGTCTGAACAGTTTGATTTTTCTTAGTGAAAGGCCCGGGCGCGCGCCCGGCCCTTTCAATATTTGCCCAATTAGTTTTTGGATTTGTCTACCATCTTGCCTGCGGAAATCCAGGGCATCATGTCGCGCAGCTTGCCGCCGACGATCTCAATCTGATGCTCATCGTTGGCGCGGCGCGACGCTTTGAGCGTGGGCTGGCCCACGGTGTTCTCCAACATGAAGTCGCGCACGAATTTACCGGTCTGGATGTCGCTGAGGACCGCTTTCATGCGGGCCTTCGTTTCCTCATAGGGCAGGATGCGGGGGCCTGAAACGTATTGGCCGTACTCTGCCGTGTTGGAGATGGAGTAATCCATGTTCGCGATGCCACCCTCATAGATCAGGTCCACGATCAGTTTGGTCTCGTGCAGGCATTCGAAATAGGCCATTTCGGGCTCGTAACCTGCCTCTACCAGCGTCTCGAAGCCCATGCGGATGAGCTCGACGATGCCCCCGCAGAGCACCGCCTGCTCGCCGAAGAGGTCCGTTTCGCATTCCTCGCGGAAATCCGTCTCGATAATGCCGGAGCGTCCGCCACCGATTGCCGAGCAGTAGGACAGGCCGATTTCCAGCGCCTTGCCCGAGGCGTTTTCGTCCACGGCGACGAGGCAGGGCACACCGCCGCCTTTGACGTATTCGCCGCGCACGGTGTGGCCGGGCCCTTTCGGGGCCATCATGATGACGTCGATGCCTGCCTTGGGCTCTATCAGTCCAAAATGCACGTTGAGGCCGTGGGCGAAGGCGATCGCGGCACCCTCACGGATATTGTCATGGACATATTTCTTGTAGGTGTCTGCCTGAAGCTCGTCGGGCATGGTAAACATGATCACATCGGCCCATACGGCGGCCTCGGAAATTTCCATGACTGTGAGGCCCTCGGCTTCAGCTTTGGCGCGCGAAGGTGAGCCGTCGCGCAGGGCGACGACGAGGTTTTTTGCGCCCGAATCGCGCAGGTTGAGGGCATGGGCGTGGCCCTGTGAGCCATAGCCGAGGATCGCAACTTTTGCGTCCTTGATCAGGTTTACGTCGCAGTCACGGTCATAATATACGCGCATTGGTTCTTCTCCCTTGGGGTTGGTCTGGCGCGTACCATAGCAAGAGTTGTGGGGGGAGCCATTGTTGCGTAATGAGTATTTAGGGCCAAATGGAAAATACTATGCGCGAAATTGCGGAAAATCGGAGATATCATGCTTGATGCGGAAGATCGGCGATTGCTGCGGTATTGGCAGGCGGAGCCGAGTCTTACTGTTGCGGAATTGGCGGGGCTTGCCGGGACGACGCCTGCGCGCGCGGCCCGTCGCATCGCGCGGCTTAGGGAGGCGGGTGTGGTGCGCGGCATAGGCGCGGTGATTGACTGGGCGAAGCTGGGTTATGCTGTCGAGGTGTCCTTGCGGGTGACGCTGGACAAGATGCAGGTCACCGCCTTTGATGATTTCTTGGCGCGGGCGCGTGAGGTGCCGGAGGTGGTGGAGTTGCAAACTTTTCTGGGGCGTGTGGATGTGCGCCTGTCGATCATCGCGCGGGATATGGCCCATTATCAGCACATCTACCGCAGCCGGATCCTGAGCTTGCCGCATATTGCGGAGATCGAGGCGCTGATGCATGTGGCGCGGATCAAGAACAGCGAGGGGCTGCCGCTATGATGGCACTGGATGATACGGACCGCGCGCTGTTGCGTGCGCTGTCGCGGGATGCGGCGCAAAGTGCCGGGGCGCTGGGGCGGCGGCTGGGGCTCAGTCAGCCTGCGACGTGGCGACGGATCAGGCGGCTGGAGCAGGCGGGTGTGATCCGCGGACGGCAGCTGCGGCTTGATGCGGAGAAGCTTGGCTTTGGGGTGACGGTTTTTCTGGGAGTGAAACTCGCGCTGCGCGGTCGCGTGAGCCTGGAGGATTTCGAGCGCGCGGTCACCGCGATCCCGGAGGTTCAGACGGTTGAGCATGTGCTGGGGCTCTATGACTACCGGCTGCGGGTCGTGGCGCGCGATCTGCCTGATTTCGAGCGGGTGTTGCGACGGCGGATCATGACGTTGCCCGGTGCGGGAGAAGTCGAGGCGAACGTGCTGCTGAGCGAGGAGCGGCTGGCCGGGCCGCTCTGAGACGGCGCCTTTGGGTGTTCCCTAAAGGAAACTTTTGGCGGGGTGCGCGCATTGATTGGTCTGAATTGGTCGTAATTGGCCCGCCACTTCGACTTTTCCAAATGGTATGCAGGACCTATTCAGGGTTGATCTGCCCAAATGGAGGACGAAAGATGGCATTGCTCGATACGGTGGACCCGCAGGGGCTCGAAGAATTTTCGGTCGTGTTTACGGACCGATCGCTCAATTCCATGAGTGCTACGTTTCAGACGGTGATGCGCGACATTCACGCGATGCTGTGCGAGGTCTATGGCGCGGCCTCCGCCGTGGTGATCCCCGGTGGCGGGTCCTACGGGATGGAGGCGGTGGCGCGGCAATTCGCCCGCGACCGCGATGTGCTCGTGGTGCGCAACGGCTGGTTCTCCTACCGCTGGAGCCAGATCATCGAGACGGGTGGCCTCACTGCGAATACGACCGTGATCAAGGCGCGTCCGCAGGGCAACGCCGCGCCCGCGCCCTATGCACCCGCGCCGATTGAGGATGTGATCGATGCGATCCGGAGTGGCAAACCTTCGGTAGTGTTCGCGCCGCATGTGGAGACCTCCGCCGGGGTGATCCTGCCGGATGACTATATCGCTGCCATGGCGGGCGCGGCCCATGAGGTAGGTGCGCTGCTGGTATTGGATTGTATCGCGAGTGGCTGTGCCTGGGTGGATATGGCCGCGCTGGGCGTCGATGTGCTGATCTCCGCGCCGCAGAAAGGCTGGAGCGCACAGCCCTGTGCGGGCCTCGTGATGCTGTCGGAGCGCGGGGTCGCGCGGCTGGGCGAGACCACGTCGGACAGTTTCGCCATCGATCTTGGCAAGTGGCACGCGATCATGCAGGCGTATCTCGACGGTGGTCATGCCTATCATGCGACAATGCCCACGGACGCGCTGCGCGTGTTTCGCGATACCATGCTTGAGACCCGCGAATACGGTTTCGAGCGCCTCAAGGAAGCGCAGTGGAAGCTGGGCGAGGGGGTTCGGGCGATGATGGCCGCGAAGGGCGTCACGTCCGTCGCGGCTGATGGCTACGGTGCGCCGGGCGTTGTGGTGAGCTACACCGATGATCCGGATGTGAAGACCGGAAAGGCATTCATGGCGCATGGCATGCAGATTGCGGCCGGCGTCCCACTGCAAGTGGGCGAGCCCGAGGGGTTCTCGACCTTCCGTCTGGGGTTGTTCGGGTTGGACAAGCTTTATGATGTGGACGGGACGCTTGGTCGGTTGAAGGGGGTTGTGGATAAGGTTTTGTGAGGGGCTATTTCTGTCGCTGATTGAAGTCCGCTATTCGGATAAAGCCGCAATGTGACCGCTTGTTTCTACTTGGATTTTCGTATCCCACACGAGGTGAGAGCGTGGCATTTTGCAGACGCGCTTTGTCGCAAACGAAACCCGATGCGGCGTTGCAGCGAAAGCAAAGAAAGACGCCCCGAATAGCTTCAAGCGCAGTGCAGAAAGCTACAGGCGAGAAAAGGGCTGTTTATGATCAATGTACTCTCTGGAGTTTGGGCTCTTCTGCTTGGAGTTGTGCTGATTATGCTCGGCAACGGAATGCACTTCACCCTGATTGGTTTGCGCGGTGGGATCGAGGGATTTTCTTCCGCTGAGTTGGCTATTGTGACCTCCGGCTATTTTCTGGGCTTCCTGTCGGGTGCGCGTATCACACCGCTGATGATCCAACGCGTGGGCCACGTGCGTGTTTTTGCGGCACTGGGCAGCTTTATGTCGGCGGCATTGATTGCGCTTCCAATTCTGACGGAACCATGGGCTTGGACCTTGCTTCGGATCCTTGTCGGTTTTTGCATGTCGGGCATCTATGTTGCAGCGGAGAGCTGGCTGAATGCGGCGTCCACAAATGATACACGCGGGAAAGTCCTGTCGGCCTACATGATTGCGCAAACGCTGGGAATCATCGGCGCACAGGGATTGCTGACGCTGGGCGATGCAGGGACTTCGGTTCTTTTTATCTGCGCCTCAATTCTTGTATCAATTTCTTTCGCGCCCATTCTGCTGTCTACCACCGCAGTTCCGGTCGTGGAGGTTGCCCGGCCTATGCCGCTGCGCACCCTATTCCGGGGCTCGCCCCTTGGCACAGTCGGGATTTTCCTGCTTGGAAGTGTCTATGCGACGCAATCGGGTATGGGCGCAGTATTTGGTACGCAAATTGGCCTGACAGCAACACAGATTGCTCTGTTTGTCGCTATGCTGTTCGCCGGTGCGCTGGTGCTGCAATACCCGATTGGTTGGCTATCGGACAGGATGGATCGGCGGAGGCTCATTCTCGGTCTGGCGATACTGGGTGCTACTTCCTGTGCGCTGGGGTGGGTGACCGGTGGCGGGCTCTGGCCGCTGATGACTGCCGCATTTTTTGCCGGTGGGGTTACGACGCCGCTCTATGCCCTTCTGTTGGCCTACACGAACGATTCGTTGCCTGCCTCGGACATGCCAGCTGCATCGGGTGGGCTCGTATTTACTTTTGGGCTGGGCGCTATTGCGGGCCCGCTCATTACGGGTTGGGCAATGCAGGGCCTTGCCCCCGAGGCTTTCTGGTTGGTGCTCGCAGTGACTTTTGCTGCGATTGCGCTGTACGCACTTTATCGAATGACCCAATGGGCCTCCGCCCCTGTGGATGAAACTGATAGCTACCTAAACGTTCTTCCCTCGGCATCGCTCGTCGCGGTCGGGGCCGCCAGTGAATGGGCCATAGAGAACGCTGAGCCTGAAAGCGCAGAGGAATTGCCAGACAGGTAACTTTCGGCTCGGGCTCACATTGACTGCTGCTGCAGAGCCTCCCGTCACCTAATCGCATCCAATATTCGCGCCCAGCTTCGTATCCCCTTATGAAAGCTCTCCATATCGTATTTCTCATTCGGTGAGTGGATCTGGTCGTCATCGCGGCCAAAGCCGATGAGAACGGGCGTCGTGCCGAGGATGCTGTCGAAATAGCCCGCGATGGGGATGGAGCCGCCGCAGCCGATGTAGGCGGCAGGGATTTGCCATTCTTCGGTGAGCGCCGCAAGCGCGCGGGCGAAGGCTGGGTCGTCTGCTGGGGTGCCGGAGGCGCGGCCTGTGCCGTGATCGGTCCACTCGACACTGCAATCGGGGGGCAGCATGCCTTCGACCATCGCGCGGAAGTTTTTGCGGATCTCCCACGGATCTTGGTCGCCGACGAGGCGGAAGGAGATTTTGGCGCTGGCCTCAGACGGCAACACTGTTTTGAACCCGTCGCCCTGATATCCACCGCCGATGCCGTTGACCTCGCATGTGGGGCGCGACCAGATCATCTCCAGCGGGGTGCGGTCCTGCTCGCCTGCGGGGTGGCTGAGGCCGACATCGGCGAGGAACCCTGCGTGGTCGAAGGCGAGGCCCTGCCATTGGGCCTCCAGCTCGTCCGAGAGCTCCGGTACGCCGTCATAGAACCCCGGCACGGTGATGCGTCCGGACTCGTCGTGGAGCGACGCGATGATGCGGGACAAAACGCGAATGGGGTTGATCGCGATACCGCCGAACATGCCTGAATGCAGGTCTTTGGAGGGGCCGGTGATGGTCAGCTCCTCGCCCAGCAACCCGCGCAGCATGGTGGTGATGGCGGGGGTGCGGCTCTGGAACATCCCGGTGTCGCAGATCATCGCGAAATCGGCGCGCAGTTCGTCTGCGTGCTCTTTCATGAAGGGCACCAGTGAGGGAGAGCCCGATTCTTCCTCGCCCTCGAAGAAGAAGGTGATGCGGCAGGGCCACTCGCCCGTGACCTCTTTCCATGCGCGAAACGCCTCGACGAAAGTCATAAGCTGGCCCTTGTCATCCGCCGCACCGCGCCCCCGGATCACCGTGCCTGCGGGCGTTTCCTCGATTGCCGGATCGAACGGATCACGGTCCCACAGGTGGAGTGGGTCGACGGGCTGTACATCGTAGTGGCCGTAGAACAGCAGATGCGGCTTGCCCGTTTCCGGCCCCACATGGCCGACAACCATCGGATGGCCCGGTGTCTCGCGCTTCTGCGCATCCACGCCCATGCTTTGCAGATCCGCCACCAACCAGTCGGCGGCGGCCTGACACTCTTGTTTGAACGCAGGATCGGTCGAGATCGACTTGATCCGCAGCAAGTCGAGCAGCCGGTCGGTGGCGGCGGGCAGGTTGGCGTCGATCTGGGCGAGGACGGCGTCGAGGGACATTGGTGGCTCCTGAAAATGACATTTTTCCGAAATCTATCAGGCTACCCGTCCGTGTCCAGCAGATGCGTCAGGCGTGCGCGCCCAGTACGACTACCCCCGCGAGGACCAGGCCCCCGCCTATCATCTGGGCCACATTGAGGCCGTGTCCGACGCTATGCGCGTAGGTCAGGACGAGGGCCGTTTCCGCTACGACGATGCCGAGATAGACAAGTGACATATTGCCGATGCGCAGCAGGACAATCTCCATCACCACCGCGAGCAGGAGGCCGCCCGCAATGATGCTCAGGGCAATGGCGGACATGCCGTTGCTGGCAATCTTCATGCCGATGGTGGCGATGGCGTAGCCTGATGCCGTAAGCACGAGCAACGTGACCGCAGTAAATGAGGTAAGTGTGAGGGTCATAAAGCGACTCCGGTGGATCGTGAAAAGGATTATTTCAAATCTTCGTATCGGGAAGCTGTCAGGAAAAAGCCTGCCAAATATTCACTTCAGTAGTAGGTTCGAAAGAGGCCCATCCGCGCTTGAAAATAAAGTGCGCAAAAGCGACCAAAGGTCCGACAATGGGTCAAGGCTAGCGTAAGCCAGGGCGTTGTGTCCAGTCTCGCGTGCGCTGCGCACGCATGAGATCGCACGAAAGGAAATGGAAGGCTGATCTTGCCGGGGCAAGTCTCGCGCAGGATGCCACAACCTGCGACACTGCGCGCGGCCATCAAGCATTGATCCACATTCGTGAATTCTATATCCGTTCTAGAGTAGATGATAAAACGCGCCGACGGCGTGGGGCAGACGGAGATGCAGATGACTTATTCAGACCAGCTCAACCAAGCGATTGAGCGCCTGCACGATGAAGGCCGTTACCGCACGTTTATCGACATCGAGCGGCGCAGCGGGAACTTTCCCCACGCCGTCTGGACCAAACCCGACGGCGCGGAGCAGGACATCACGGTGTGGTGTGGCAACGACTACCTTGGCATGGGTCAGAACCCGGTCGTGCTGGACGCGATGCACGAAGCGCTCGACGCCACCGGCGCAGGCTCCGGCGGGACACGCAACATTTCGGGCACGACAGTGTATCACAAACGCCTCGAGGCGGAGTTGTCCGATCTGCACGGCAAGGAAGCGGCGTTGCTGTTCACCTCCGCCTACATCGCCAACGATGCCACTCTGAGCACGCTGCCCAAGCTTTTTCCGGGTCTGATCATTTATTCCGACGCCCTCAACCACGCGAGCATGATCGAGGGTGTGCGCCGAAATGGCGGCGCCAAGCGGATATTCCGCCACAACGACATGGACCATCTGCGCGAATTGTTGGCAGCCGATGACCGCGATGCGCCAAAGCTCATAGCGTTCGAGAGCATTTATTCCATGGACGGTGATTTCGGTCCGATCAAGGCTATCTGCGATCTGGCCGAGGAATTCGGAGCACTCACCTATATCGACGAGGTGCATGCCGTTGGCATGTACGGCCCCCGCGGCGCAGGCGTGGCGGAGCGTGATCGCCTGATGCACCGTATCGACATTATCAACGGCACGCTGGCCAAAGCCTACGGTGTGATGGGCGGCTACATCGCGGCGTCGGAAAAAATGTGCGACGCGATCCGTTCTTACGCACCCGGTTTCATTTTTACCACGTCGCTGCCGCCTGCGGTAGCTGCGGGCGCTGCGGCCAGTGTGGCCTACCTCAAGCGCGCGCCCGAATTGCGCAAAAAGCATCAGGAGCAGGCAGCGGCGCTCAAGCTGCGCCTCAAGGGACTGGGCCTGCCGATCATTGATCACGGGAGCCACATCGTGCCGGTGATCGTGGGCAACCCGGTGCATACCAAAATGCTGTCGGACATGCTGCTCGAGGAGCATGGAATCTACGTGCAGCCCATTAACTTCCCAACCGTGCCGCGGGGCACGGAGCGGCTGCGCTTTACCCCGTCGCCCGTGCACGGCCCACGCGAGATGGATGCGCTCGTGCATGCGATGGACGGCCTCTGGGCACATTGTGCGCTAAATCGCGCCGAAGCTGCGGGATGACCCTGCAATAACTCGCTTATGCGTTTGCGCTGTGTTAATCTGACCGTAAGAAAGACCTAAGACGAATCAAGCGACTGTGTTCGTCCAAGGGTATACGGGCAGAATTAGCTAAACAGGGCAGTGCTATGATCGGGCGTTGGGTCTCCAAGAAAGTCGTGGATGAAGTGTCCCCGCCGTCCGGGTTCGATGGGTTCGAATTGCGGCTCGGCGACCTAATGCGGGGGGAGCGTGCGACACTTGGGAAATCCCTGCTTGATGTGCAGCGCGAGCTGAGGATCAAAGCCTCCTATATCGCCGCCATAGAAAACGCAGATCCTGACGCCTTCGACACTCCCGGATTTATCGCGGGATATGTGAGATCATACGCGCGTTACCTCCACATGGATCCGGACAAAGCCTTCGATGCGTTTTGCCAGGAAAGCGGTTTCAGTGTTGCCCATGGCATGTCGGCCGGGGCCTCCGTCGTCAAAAAGCAATCGCGTGAGGAGCGGCTGAAGCGCAATGCGGAGCACGACATTTTCTCGCGCCCCGTGATGCCCTTCGCCCCCGGCGGAGACGGGTTTCTGACCCGGATCGAGCCTGCGGCGATTGCCTCCTCGCTCGTTCTCGTGGCGCTGATCGGCGCGATTGGTTTCGGTGGTTGGACCGTTCTGAAAGAAGTGCAGCGTGTGCAGGTCACACCAGTCGACCAGACGCCGGTTGTGCTCTCCGATCTCGACCCGTTGCAGGCAACTGTACCGACGACGACTGGGGGATTGGCTGAGGCTGTGTCCGCGCCTTCGGCGCTGGAGGACGCGCCACGTGTTAAGGCGCTGGACCGACTGTACCGTCCTGCCGCGCTCGACGTGCCCGTCCTGGTGGCGCGCGATTCGCCGATCGCATCGCTTGATCCGCGCACCAGCGGGCTTTTCGAAGAAAATCCGCTGCCCCGCGCTGTCACTCAGTCTCCGCTCGATGGTGCGGTTCAGGACGCATTGACCGAAGCGCTGAGCGTGCAAACGGCGGGCATGGACCAGACGACCGGGATTACCGTGCCGCAAGTCCTTGAGGGGCCTGCGCTAGCCGTACAGGTCGTGGCAACAGGTGAGACATGGGTGCGCGTCACGGCGGCTGATGGCACCAACATCTTTGAAAAAGTCATGCAAAAAGGCGATACGTTCGACGTGCCCGCACTCGAAGAAGCACCGACATTGCGCACTGGTCAAAGCGGTGCCGTATATTTTGCCATGAACGGCGAATTTTACGGCCCTGTGGGTGGCCGGGGTAGCGTAACCTCCAACGTGCCGTTGCAGCAGCAGGCATTGGCTGAGCTGTACCGGCCCGCGCTGCCCGGCGAGGATAGCGCACTCGAGACGCTGGTCGCCGAGTTACGCGCTGGCGCGCAACAACCTGCCGCAGATCAGTGAAGCGTTACTAATCGACGCATAACCCCCAGCTTTCCATTGCAGCACGCCCTGTGCATGGCTAGATATAACCTGTCTTTATTGTCTAGTGAGGTTGACATGTCGCTCAATCATATCCGTCCGTGGCGCAACATCTACCGCCGTAAATCGCGCCAAATCATGGTGGGCAATGTACCTGTAGGCGGCGATGCGCCGATTTCGGTGCAAACGATGACCAACACACTCACCACCGATGCGAAGGCGACGATTGCGCAAATTCAGGCCGCCGCCGATGCGGGTGCCGACATCGTGCGCGTCTCCGTGCCGGATATGGAAAGCTCCAAGGCGCTGAAGGAGATCGTGGCTGCGTCGCCTGTACCCATCGTGGCCGACATTCATTTCCATTATAAACGCGGAATCGAGGCGGCGGAAGCGGGTGCGGCCTGCCTGCGGATCAATCCGGGCAATATCGGCGACGCCAAACGTGTGAAGGAAGTGATCAAGGCCGCGCGCGACAACAATTGCTCCATCCGCATCGGCGTGAACGCAGGTAGCCTTGAGCGGCACCTGTTGGAGAAATACGGGGAGCCGTGCCCGGACGCCATGGTCGAGAGTGGCCTCGACCACATCAAGATCCTGCAAGACAACGATTTTCACGAGTTCAAGATAAGCTGCAAAGCCTCCGATGTGTTCATGGCCGCAGCCGCCTACCAACAGTTGGCCGAGGCCACTGACGCGCCCATCCACTTGGGCATCACCGAGGCGGGGGGGCTGATCTCCGGCACTGTGAAATCGGCCATCGGCATGGGCAATCTTCTCTGGATGGGGATTGGCGACACGATCCGCGTTTCGCTTTCCGCCGATCCGGTGGAGGAAGTCAAGATGGGCTTCGAGATCCTAAAATCATTGGGCCTGCGCCACCGCGGCGTCAACATCATCTCGTGCCCCTCCTGCGCGCGGCAGGGGTTTGACGTGATCAAAACCGTTGAGACGCTCGAAAAGCGGCTTGAGCATATCAAGACACCCATGAGCCTCAGCATCATCGGCTGTGTGGTCAACGGGCCGGGCGAGGCGCTGATGACGGATGTGGGGTTCACTGGCGGCGGTGCAGGCTCCGGGATGGTGTATCTGGCGGGAAAGCAGAGCCACAAGCAGGACAACGCCAGCATGGTCGATCACATCGTCGAGCAGGTTGAGGCCCATGCGGCCAAGCTTGAGGCCGAAGCAAAGGCGGCCGAGGACGCCTAGCGCATCCCGAGGCCCATCTGCATCAACATCTTGCGCACTGGCGGCGCGCCGTAAAGCGCGCGTAAGCCCGCCGCACGCGCATCGCGGGCCATCGGCAGGCTCGCTTGGGAGGCGCGATTGAGCAAGTCGATGCCGCGCACGCGTAAGGTGATATCGCCATAGCGCGCCTTGTGATAGGCCTCCAGCATTTCGGCATCGCCAAGCCCGTCGCGGCGCGCTTCCGCCAGATCGAGAAGGGTTGCGATATCGTTGAGCGACATGTTGAGCCCCTGCGCGCCGATGGGAGGCATGACATGGGCCGCTTCGGCGATGAGTGCCACCCGCTCCGCGTTCAGGCGATCCGCATGTTGGGTTACGATGGGCCAGACCTGCCTGCGACTGACCAGTGTGAGAGGGCCGAAATGATAGGTCGAGCGCTCGGAAGCCTCCGCCTCGAAGTCGCTCACATCCATCTCCGCACGCTCTTGGGCGCGGGGGCCGTCATCCATCCACACCACGGCAGAGCAGGGCATGCCATCGCGATCGGGCAGCGGGACCAACGTGAACGGACCGCCGGTGCGGTGCACCTCCGTGGAGACATTCTCATGCGGGATCGGGTGGGTGACGGCAAACACGAGCGCTTTCTGTCCGTAGCGCTGCGTGCGCACGCCGATCCCCGCTGCCGCCCGCATGGGCGAGGCGCGCCCGTCCGCCGCGATGACCAGCTGGCAGCGCACGATCGTCCCGTCGCTGAGCGTCACCTTCGCGCCGCCTATCCGGGTGAATAGTCGCTTGGTGCCAAGACCTGCCTCAAAATCCACGGTGTCCAAAGCTTCCAGCCGCGCCAGCATTTCGCGGCGCAGCAACCAATTTGGGAAGTTCCAGCCGAAGGGCAGATCGGAAATCTCTGACGCGTTGAATTCGCGTGTCACGCGCGGCTCAGGTGCTTCGCCGCCCGCATCGATGATCCGCATGACCTGTAAGGGCGCCGCATGGGGCGCCAGCGCCTCCCAAAGGCCCGCACGTTCCAGAAGCGCGCGCGCTGGTTGCAGCATGGCGGTGGAACGCAAATCAGCGCCGTCGGTCGCACCGTCGGTGATGGGCGGTGCAGGATCGACGCAAAGTACGCTGAACCCGGCGCTGCCGAAAGCCGCGGCTGCGGTCATCCCCGCGATTCCGCCACCGGAAATCACGATGTCATATGTCTCACGCATGATTGTCCTCCTACTCCAAAAGCTTACTCAGAAAGTGAGATAAATCATCGGTGTGAAATTGCACATGCGGCGCGTCCGCGCGCGCGGGGGCCACATGGACCGTCCGCATGCCCAAAGCATGCGGCACGGCAAGATTGCGCGGATCGTCTTCGAACATTGCTGCCCGCGCCGGATCGAGACTGTCTTTATGGAAAATGATGTCGAAGGCCGCGCGTTCCGGCTTGGGCAGGAAGTCGGCATGCTCCACACCGTAGATCGCATCGAAGAGGCCCGACAGCCCGCGCGCATGAAGGACGCGCTCGGCGTAGGGCGCGCTACCGTTGGTGTAGACGATGCGGCGGCCGGGCAGCGCCCGGATGCGCGCGGCTAGTGCCGTATCGGGCATGAGGCGATCCAGCGCGATATCGTGCACCTCGTGCAAATAGGGGGCAGGGTCCACCCCGTGCTCGCGCATCAGTCCAGTGAGAGTGGTGCCGTAGCGGCGCCAATAGTCCACGCGCATGTGATCCGCTGCCGCGCGGCTGATCCCCAGTTCCCGCATGACCCAATCGGTCATCCGCACGCTGATCAGATCGAACAAACCCGCATCATGGGGGTAGAGCGTATGATCGAGGTCGAAGACCCAAGTATCGACATGAGAGAACGCGATTTGCGGCATGTGGATGTGGTAAGGGCGCGGGCGCCGTGGTGCAAGGCGGTTTTGCCCTCTAGGCGGATGCAGCTCTTGGGGTTAAGGTGCCCCCACGTCTAAAGAAAGCGCCCTGCGATGCCTCCCGTTACCCTTACAAGCCGTCCCGGCAATACTGATGCCTATTCCATGATTTTGGAGGCGATTGACACCGGCATTTACCGCCCCGGTGACCGCCTGGTGGAGAGTGAGCTGGCCGACAGGTTTGGCGTGTCGCGCACCCCGATCCGCGAGGCCTTGCAGAGGCTTGAGACCCAATCGCTCCTGGTGCGCGATGGGCGCAGCCTGATTGTAGCATCGCTCGATCACAACCAGATGGCAGAGCTGTATGTCGTACGGGGGGAATTGGAGGGGCTGGCCGCGCGCCTCGCCGCGCGCAACGCCACCGAGGAGGAGGTGAAGCTGCTGCGCGAGATGGTCGAGGCGGACAACGCGCTCAAGGATCATCCCGCCGCACTGGCCCGCGCGAACCGCCGCTTTCACCAGCAAATCCATCTCGCCTCGCACAACCGCTTCTTGGTGCAACAGCTCGACCTTGTGCACCGCTCCATGGCGCTGATGGCGACGACATCGCTGGCGGTGGTGGGTCGCGGTGAGATTGCTCAGGCCGAACATGACCGCATCGTGAGCGCCATCGAGGCGCGTGACGGTGACGCCGCCGATGCCGCCCTGCGCGCTCATATCTCCGTGGCGTTCACCACACGTCTCAAGCAGGAGGCGGAGCGCCGCGAGGCCGAAGGCTGAGGGCAGGCTCATCCGTGTGATCGGTCACGCCGTGCTGCGTTTTGTCCCAATAAAACGGCTCCACCACCATCTCCTTGAGCGCTTTATACGCCGAGAGAGCGGCCATGGGAAAATAGAGCGGCAGGGACAGGACGTAAGGCATCAGATGCCGGTGGCCCTTGCGCGAGACAGCCGTGAGCGAAATCGCCAGATTGAGCAGTTCCGAGCATAAAAAGAAACCCGCCATAATCAGTGCCACGGGCGTCCCCAGCGTGGTCTCCACCGGATGCTCGAACCCTGCCAACATGAGCCAGAAGGACCAGAGCAGAGGCGCGCAGGCGAATTGAGCAAAGGTCGCCAGCAGCAGCGTCTGCACGCCCAAAAACCGCATCAGCCCCAGATCCTTGATCAAAGCGCGGGGCGATCGCATGTGCACCAGCCAGGTGATCAGAAACCCTTTGAGCCATCGGGAGCGTTGTTTGACCCACGGCCATGCGCGGCAATTGGCCTCCTCATAGGTCACTGTGGGTACCAGTTCCGTCACGTATCCATGGCGCGCCAGCCGCACGCCCAGATCTGCATCTTCGGTCACGTTGTGGGCGTCCCAACCGCACAGTTCCTCCAGGATAGAGCGGCGAAAGAACAGTGTTGTGCCGCCCAGCGGAATGACAAAGCCCAAATTTGCCACACCGGGCAAGATCATCCGCCACCATGTCGCGTACTCGATCGCGAAACAGCGTGACAGCCAATTGGCCCGCGAGTTGTAATAATCCAGTATCCCTTGCAGGCAGGCGACATTGGCCGGAGCGTCCTGAAAACGGGTGACGATCTTCTCGATCTGGTCAGGCTCCGGCGCATCCTCCGCGTCCCACACCCCCACGATGGACCCGCTGCAGAAATCCAGCGCATAATTGAGCGCGCGGGGCTTGGTCGTGAGGTTGTCGGAACTCGGCACTTCGATCACACTCATCCAGCCGGGCATGTCCGTCCGTTCGATCGTCTCGCGCGTCACACTGTCCTCCGCTTCCAGCACGAGCACGATCTCCAACAGGGATTTGGGGTAAGTCAGCCGCGTCAGCCTTTCGATCAGCTTGCCCGCGATTTCTTCTTCTTTGAGAAGCGGTACGAGCACGGAAACTTTCGGCAAGCGAAACGGCGCACGCTGGCGTGGCTGCGCGGGCAAAGTGTCCTGAGAGACTTTTGAAAGCTGCGCGATGAACGCTGCAAGTTTCAGCGCGGTACTCATCACGAGGGTCACAAAGGCAAAGACCACGCCCGCCGTGATCGTCCAAAACGGCGCGAGGACCAGTAGCCCGACAAGACCCGCAAGCAGCGCAAAGGCTATCGGCTTGCGCCGGGGCGACGCGGTGTCCCAGCCCCGGCAACTTGCGGCGGCGGGCACTCGTGTCGCGGCCTTCCGGGCAAGCTCGTCTCCGTAGAGGATGCTGATCTGCTGCCTTATCTGCTGATCGTTCACCAAAACGGGGAGCATCCGACGGCCGACGGGCACCATGCAAGCGCACAACCGGTTGAAATCATTCGGGTGACTCGTCGCGACCAGCAGCAGATCGCCCAACCGCAGCCATGGCACGCAACCATGGCGCAAACACTGCGCCGACGGCAGCGTTTCACTGAGCGACGGATCGGGTGGATCTGCGGTCAGATCCGCCAGGGGGATATTATACTGCTGCGACACCATCCTGAGAACGTCCGAAGGCGTCGCCAGCCCTTCGGATATCAGGATCTCGCCCAATGGCGCGTCGATATGGCGTTGCAGGGTGAGCGCGTGCACCAGATCGTCCTGAGAAATGATCCCCGCGTTCACCATGACACGCCCCAGCGGCAACCGCTCTTCCGGCGGGGTCGCCGCTTCCGGGTCGGGCAAACGCAGGTAGAGATCGCTCATCGCGGTGCTGCCCGAAATCGTTTTAAAATCATTAAGACGATGTCAGGATAATCTTAATTTTATATTAAGATCACGGGTATCCCGCTCAGACCTTCTGGTTTTGCGTCGCCATCGCCTCGGCAAACCGCTCGAACAGATAATAGCTGTCCTGCGGACCGGGGGAAGCCTCCGGGTGATGCTGCACAGAATACACCGGACGCCCCTCCATCCTGATCCCGCAGTTGGATCCGTCAAAGAGCGAGCGGTGCGTCTCCAGGACACCGGTGGGCAGGGACTGCCCATCCACCGCGAAGCCATGATTCATCGACGTGATCTCGACCTTGCCCGTATCCATATCCTTGACTGGATGATTGGCACCGTGGTGGCCGTGGCTCATCTTGACGGTGCGCCCGCCGAGGGCCAGAGCGAGCATCTGGTGACCTAGACAGATGCCGAAGACCGGCATCTGTGTTTTCTCCAGAACGGTGCGGATCATCGGAACGGCATATGCACCGGTTGCGGCCGGATCGCCGGGACCGTTGGACAGGAACAGGCCGTCAGGATTGTGCGCCATCACATCCTCATAGGTCGCTGACGCCGGTATGACGGTCACGTCACACCCGGCGGAGGCCAAGCAGCGCAGGATGTTCCGTTTTGCTCCATAGTCGACTGCGACGACTTTGTATTTGGTGGTTTCCTGCGCCGCATAGCCATCCGGCCAGGCCCAGCGCATCTCGTTCCAGCGGTAGGATTGCGCGCAGGTCACGTCCTTCGCCAGATCCATTCCCTCGAGCCCGGCAAAGCCACGGGCGGCCGCCACCAATGCTGCAATATCGAAATTTCCATCGGGATCATGGGCGAGGGCGGCATGGGGCGCGCCCTGCTGGCGGATCGCACGGGTCAGACGGCGGGTGTCGATACCGCCGATCGCGATCCGTCCCCGCCCCGCCAGCCATGCGGAGAGGCCTTGCGCCGCACGCCAGTTACTCGGCTCCGTCGGCATCCATTTCACGACCATGCCCGCCGCTACGGGATCGGCGGTTTCGTCATCCTCGGGGTTAGTGCCCGTGTTGCCGATGTGGGGAAAGGTGAAGGTCACGATTTGCCCGGCGTAGGAGGGATCTGTCATGATCTCCTGATATCCCGTCATCGCCGTATTGAAGCACATTTCGGCCACGGTCTGGCCCGTGGCGCCAAACCCCATACCGTAAAAAACCGATCCATCGGCAAGCACGAGACAGGCAGTGGGGTGAGCGGAAGCAGCGGTAGCCATGAGGAAATCCTTGTGCGGAAAAGGGCCATGCGACGCGGCCCGACAGGGGAGGAAATGCGACGCATCCCGGCGGCAAGCGCGTGCAATCTATATTGACGATAGGGGCGGGTCAAGATTTTGGCGGAAATGATTAGAGCGCGATATCAGAGGGTTGCACGCCTCGATACACATTGCATGTGTAGTGATCATTGAGTAGCATCTCCGCTCGTGTCGTAACTATTGCAAAGGTGGCCCATGAATCTACGGACCCGTATCAGCACTGCCCTGAAACAGGCGATGAAAGACAAAGCAGCTGAGCGGTTGTCTACGCTGCGGCTGGTCAATGCGGCGATCAAAGACAAGGATATCGCCGCGCGCGCCGAGGGAAATGACGACGGTGTGGGGGAGGATGAAGTCCTGGCAATTCTGGGCAAAATGTCCAAACAGCGCATCGAATCCGCGCGCGCCTATGAAGAGGGTGGTCGCCTTGATCTCGCGGAGCGTGAACGCGCCGAGATCGAAGTGATCGAGGAATTTTTGCCGCGCCAACTCAGCGAAGACGAAGCCAAAGCCGCCGTCGATGCAGCTGTGGCCGAAACGGACGCCACCTCCATCCGTGATATGGGTAAGGTGATGGGGGTGCTGAAAGCGAAATATACCGGCCAAATGGATTTTGGTCGCGTGGGCCCGATGCTCAAGGAACGCCTTTCGAACTAGCGTCTGAGCGCGCGTTGGAGATCGTCGAACAGGGCGATCCGCTCGTCCTCACTTAAAAATGCGCCGATCTCGACCTCTCGCCCCTTTCCACGCAAGGTGACGTAGTGCGGCACCGGTCCTTCGTCTTCGTATTTCGTCACTTGCGTCCAATATCGGTCGCAATCCCATTCCTGTACATCCCCTTTGGGGTTTGTTCGGACCAGTATCGCCATTGTCTCATCCAAGACCAGCTCTTCGTTGATCTGGCGCGATTTGTAGTTGCGCTGAAGCGCCCAGTATATGCCCCAGACCGTCGCCAGCGTGAATGGCAGAATCCCCCAGAGCAAGGGCGAGCCAAGCAGCCCCAGCACGGGCAGTGAAATCAGGGTAAACGTCGTCAGGACAAATGCCGCCATCCCCCGCGCGGGCAATGAGTTATGGGGCCACAGGCGCATGGTCTGCGGGGTACTGTGCGGAGGGGATGTCCATTCATAAGGCATGTCTGATGTCTATCAAATCATAGCAGCATTTCAATGCGACAAACCGCATGCTCCGCCTCGAGAAATATCTCCGAAGGCAGAGTAACCGTTTGCCAAACCAGCCGGGGTCATTTGCCAATAAACCCAAATCGCTACACCGAAAAGTAAAGCGCGCGGATCACGTGCCGCCAAAAAAAGGGCCCCGACCGCCGTCGGAGCCCTCTCATAATTTCCTCGTCCCGCCTCAGCTTTTCTTAGGCTCGAACTGCGCATCGCGCGGATGCTCGTTGCCGGACCATTCCTCGAACGTGTCGGGGTAGCGGTGGGACTTGTCCCAATCCGATTGCTTCGGCAGCTGCTCGAATGTGTGCTCCGGTGGGGGGGAGGACAGGGTCCATTCCAGCGTATCCGCGTACTCGTTCCACGGGTTGTTCGCCGTGACCCGCGCGCCGCGTGTCAGTGTCCATGCCATCACCCCAAAGAAGAACAAGAACGAGCCGAAGGACAAGAATGCACCCATGCTCGACCACCAGTTCCAGTAGGCGAAGGCATCTGGATAGTCGATGTAGCGGCGCGGCATCCCCTGACGGCCCAAGAAGTGCTGTGGGAAGAACGTCAGGTTTGAGCCGACAAACATCATCCAAAAGTGTGTCTTACCCGCCCACTCAGGGTACATGCGGCCAGACATCTTGGGCAGGTAAAAGTAGATCCCTGCAAAGATGGTGAAGACAGCACCAAGGCTCATTACATAGTGGAAGTGCGCGACAACGTAGTAGGTGTCGTGATAGTAGCGATCCACTGCAGCTTGGCTCAGCACGATGCCTGTTACACCGCCGACCGTGAACAGAAACAGGAAGCCGAAGGCCCAAAGCATAGGTGTCTCGAAAGTGACCGATCCGCCCCACATGGTCGCGATCCACGAAAAGACCTTAACCCCCGTTGGCACCGCAATGACCATCGTGGCCAGCATGAAGTACGCCTGCTGATTGAGGCTCATCCCCACAGTGTACATATGGTGCGCCCAGACGACGAAGCCCAAGGCCCCGATCGCGATGATCGCCCAAACCATCGGCAGATATCCGAATACAGGTTTGCGGGCGAATGTCGCGATCACGTGGGAGATGATGCCGAAACCCGGCAGGATGATGATGTAGACTTCCGGATGTCCGAAGAACCACAGGATGTGCTGATAGAGAACAGGATCGCCACCACCGGCTGGGTCGAAGAACGCAAAACCGAAATTACGGTCCATCAGCAACATCGTGATCGCACCGGCCAGAACGGGCAGGGCGAGCAGGATCAGCCAGGATGTCACGAAGATCGACCATGAAAACAGCGGTACTTTGAACAAAGTCATGCCAGGGGCACGCATGTTCAGGAAGGTTGTGATCATGTTGATCGCGCCCAAGATCGACGAGGCGCCAGATACGTGAACTGCGAAGATCGCAAAGTCCATCGACATGCCACCTTCTTTCACCGACAGCGGCGGATAGAGCACCCAACCCACGCCGGACCCTGCCTGCCCCGACCCACCGGGCAACAGAACCGAGCAAATCGCGAGCGACGTACCGGCCACATACAGCCAGAACGAAAGGTTGTTCATCCGCGGAAAGGCCATGTCCGGCGCGCCGATCTGCAACGGCATGAAGTAGTTGCCGAAACCGCCGAAAAGCGCGGGAATCACCACAAAGAACATCATCAGGATGCCGTGGCCGGTGATCAAAACGTTCCAGAGGTGCCCATTTGGCGTGCAGGTTTGGCTGGAGTCAGCAATAAACCGCGCCCCTTCCATACACATGTACTGAACGCCGGGGTTCATCAGTTCGAGGCGCATGTAAATCGTAAATGCGACCGAGATAAACCCGACGAATGCGGAGACGATCAGGTACAGAATCCCAATGTCTTTGTGGTTTGTGGACATGAACCAGCGCGTGAAAAAGCCGCGCTCGTCTTCATTGTCATGCCCGTTAATGGCTGCGTCTGCCATACGGTGCCTCCTTGGCTTGGTATTGAAATGCGGATGCGCCTGTTGGCAAAGCGCTTCGCGGACTTAAGCGTTGTGATAAAAGCAAGTCGCTCTCAGAGCAATGGGCGCGATGGTCGCAGGGGTAAGTATTTTCGACTGTGGGAACATCGACATATGATTTGCCTCACCCTGCAAGGCCTTCCTTAAGATCTTATAAATTTGATCTATTGCATGCCAGACCCCGGCACCGATGTTAACAGGCTGGTAAGTTGGTGGTGTAATGCTCGTCCATAGCCAAATATTCAGGGATCCGAGCCGTGAGCACATCTGCGCTATCGAATGAAGTGACTGTACAGGGGACCGGTCACACTTCTGCGCCAATTGCGGAAAGTCCCTCCATCGACCGCATCGCGGGGTTGATACCGGGATTCGTCTATGTCTTTAGCCATGTAACCTACTCAAACACATACACAAACCGCTCGGTCGCTGAATATCTGGGGTACTGCTCGGAAGAAATTCGCGCGTTCGGTGATCAGGTGATGAAGCAGATTATTCACCCTGAGGACCATCATTTGCTGGGGGCCCATATGGTGCGTATCGCGCAACTGGGGGCGGATGAGATAGCTACGCTGGAGTACCGGGTCTTGATGAAGAATGGCGCGGAGCGCTGGTTGAGGTCGGTGGATGCCGTGTTTGATCGTGCTCCTGACGGGACCCTGCGCAGTCACATCGGTTGCGCGAGTGACATCACCGTGGAAAAGCAGGGGGAGCTGCGGCTCGCTGAATTGAATGCCGAGCTCGAAAGTAAAGTCGTCGCTCGAACCCACGCACTCGCTGATCTGAACGCACAATTGGAGGAGCGGATCATTGCGCGCACGCACCAGTTGCAAGATACGATCACAGAGCTGGAGCAGCTTGCGTATGTCGCGAACCATGATCTGAAAGTGCCTGTCAACAACCTGAGCAGGCTCGGCACGATGCTCGCTCAGAGCGCGCAGGACCTTAACCCTGAGCAAATCGAGCAGGTTGCATGGATCAACGATTGCGCGAACCAACTGAGAGCCAAAATTCAGGGCCTCATTCTGGTGGCGCAAATTCGGCTGAGCAGCGGTGTGAATGCGGAAACTCTGAATCTTCGGGAGGAAGTGGCTCAAACCGTCAAAGAAATCGGACCGGTGCACGGGCTCGAGCCGCTGGCCGTGACAGGCCAGATCCCGCCCGACCTCAATGTGCATTTTCCGCGATACGAATTGCGCAGCATTCTGGCAACGCTATTTGAAAACGCGGTCAAATATGCCGACGCGCAACGGCAGCTTGAAATCAACATCAGTGCGGCGCGCGAGACGGAGCATGTCGTTTTGCGTGTGCGCGACAACGGGACCGGCATCGATGAGACACATGACGTGCCCAAAGTGTTTGGCCTGTTTCAGCGGGCGCATAAAACGCCCGCGGGGAGTGGTGTCTCGCTTTATTGTGCCTGCCGCATCCTGCGTCGGCTTGGCGGGGCTATTTCCGTTCGCGGGGCACGCGGAGAAGGCACCGAATTCACGATTAAAATTCCGATCGAGCGAGGCGTTTCATGACACCGTTAAAGCGAATATTGTTGGTAGACGACGACAGCGTGACCAACATGCTGCACCGCCGCGTGATCGAGCGTTCGGGCCTTGTGGAACTGATTGACGTGGCGACCGACGGGCGCGAAGCGCTCGAGCTTTTAGGTGCTGATCTGACTGCGGAGCGCGCGCTGCCTGAGTTGATCTTCCTGGATATCAACATGCCTGGTATGGGCGGATTTGAGTTTCTGGAACATTACGCAGACTTGCCTGTCGGCCCGGATGCGCAGCTGATCATCGTCATGCTCTCGACCTCCCTGTTGCCAAACGATCATGCGCGCGCGCGAAACGATCCGAATGTGCATAGTTTTTGCGAAAAGCCGCTCAGCCTTCGTGAGTTGTTGACCGTTGTCGAGGAGTTTCAAAACAGGCAGGATGGTCGGCGATCAGTCGCCTGAGCCTAGGAAATGAGGGGAGTGTCGCCAAAGATCTGCGCGAAGCTTTTGTGCAGGGCCACGTCGACATCGGCCAATGTGACGGGCAGGCCCAAATCAACGAGGCTCGTAACGCCATGCTCGGCAATACCGCAGGGCACGATCCCGTCGAAATGACTCAGGTCCGGCTCGACGTTGATTGAGATACCGTGAAAGCTGATCCATCTGCGGAGTCGAATGCCGATCGCCGCGATCTTTTCTTCAGCCGGACCATCCGCCAGCGCCGGTTTGTCCGGGCGCGTGACCCAGACGCCAACACGCCCCTCCCTGATTTCGCCGGTGACGTTGAACTCGGCCAAAGTGGCAATGACCCATGCCTCCAACTCCTTCACGAAACGCCGCACGTCGCGCCCCCGCGCGCCCACGTCGAGCAGCACATACGCCACCCGCTGGCCCGGACCGTGATACGTATATTGCCCGCCACGTTTTGTCTTGAACACGTCGAAACGGGCAGGGTCGGTCAGGTCGTCACTCTTGGCGGAGGTGCCTGCGGTATACATCGGCGGATGCTCCACCAGCCAGATGCACTCCGGCGCGCGGCCCGCGCAGATGGCGTCCACACGCGCCTCCATCCAGCTTTCTGCTTCGCGAAACCCGGTGAGGCCGTGGGAGGTGATCCATTCAATCATGCCGCGGTTCTAATGTGGCGTGCGGTGCGGGGAAAGCCTTTTCACGCGACGGTCTACACGCGGTCCGCCACGACTTTTTGCACCATCTGCGCGTAGTTTGGCGCTCCTTGCGCCCCGGTCAGCAGGTATTTGCCGTCAAATACCATGGCCGGAACGCCCACGATGCCCTTAGAAGTCCAAAATTGCTGCTGCGCGCGGGTTTGCGTCCCGCGCCGTCCGTCGGCAAGTACTGCGCGCGCTTCCGCCCCGTCGAGGCCTACTTCAGCCGCCACTTGCACCAAGACCTCATGCCAGGAAACGTCACGCTCCTGCGTGAAATGCGCCTCGAAAAGCGCGAGCTTGAGCGGATGTTGCAAGCCCTGTTCCTGCGCCCAGTCGAGCAGTTGGTGCGCCGCGAAGGTATTGACGATTCGACTGTCCCCGGAAAACTGAAAATCAATGCCCAGATCACCCCCCAATGCCTGCATCTGGGCGCGATTTTGCGCGCTTTGCTCCGCGCTGACATTGTATTTTCCAGTGATATGCTCCTGTAGATTCTGCCCGGCGGGCGGCATCTGTGGATTCAGCTCGAAGGGGTGCCAACGGACGTATGCCGCCGTACCGGTCGCGCCAAGCGCCTGTTCGAGCTGCCGAAATCCAATAATGCACCAGGGGCACATGACATCGGAGACGATGTCGATCTGTATCTCGGCGCTCTGTTTCTGAGGATGCGTCATCGACTTGCTTTCCGTTGTGCCAATTTTCATCACCGTCTCGCGAATGGCAGTGTGATGCAATGCGACAGTCTGCATCCAAGCAGGCCGCGCGGATTGCGACGTCTTTCAGACGGTTCGGCCCCGCCCGCCGCGCCGGAGTTTTTGTTGCAGATTGCCTCTTGAGCTATTCATCCGCCCGCGCTATTGCATGCCGCACCATCCATGGCGTGCGGTCGTGGCGGAATGGTAGACGCGCAGCGTTGAGGTCGCTGTGGGGTAACACCCGTGAGAGTTCGAGTCTCTCCGACCGCACCAATTAAAACCACATTATAGAGACTATTCAGTGACTTAGCTTGAGCTGCTAGATTGGGGACCACCCTTTGCACCACCTTTAGCTGACTGCAGCGGGATTATTTGCTACGTCAGTTATTCATCGGGCCGACGCACTGACACTAGTGTTCCGCACCTGACGCAAGCTTCCCAGTCTGCTTCAAGTGCGCCTTCGACGTTCATGCGATGTTCCGAGCTGCAGCTGTGCGCAGATAGTGAACTTTGCACAGTTTGGCTGGGTTCCCAACAGCTGATGGGGTGGATGGCTCCTGCTCCAACCGGCGTCGCAATGCGCCATACTGCAGATGTTCATATCTGCTTATAGGAG
>Ga0307978_1000067_pt1 | contig 92963 bp, 62 predicted proteins | sample OrgLakmetage1056_FD_203151 | JGI IMG/M metagenome (GOLD analysis project Ga0307978, IMG submission 203151) | Saline water microbial communities from Organic Lake, Antarctica - #1056 | ecosystem: Environmental > Aquatic > Non-marine Saline and Alkaline > Saline | place: Antarctica: Organic Lake... | reverse complement strand
GATGGGCATTTTGGTGAAAGGTAAGGCATCCTCCAGGCTTTGGGGTAAAGGGGCCCTAAAGCCTGGACAAGATAGCCGTAGCTACCTGACCGATCGATCAACGCAGCATTTCGCCAAAAGGCACTGCAAAAATGGGAAGTTACTTAGATTACAGTGCACTTAGTGCACCTCCAAACGTGCACTTAATGTCTTGGAAACATAGCCCCGTTTAAGGGAGGTTGGAGTAATATTTACGTTGTAAATCAATACTTTATAAACCCCTGTAATGCTGCGGGGCAGGCTATTTAGCTAGGGCTAAACTCCGGTTTCCGTGCCTCGTCTAATCAAAAAAAAATGCAAGTTTTCGATCAGAAGGCCAAAGTCCAAACACGCTCTAAGAATCGGCACCATGCACATTAAAGCCGGAACAACCTGTCTGTTGAAGCACCGTTGCCCGGACTGTGATCTGACACGTGTGTGTCTAACATATTGCACAGTCAAACGTCCAAATACTTGCTAAACTCCGAAGGAGTGATCGTAAATTGACTGGGGCAACGTCCCAGGAATTTAATGGCAGTTGGTTTAAGCCCTGTAAGGGTGGCACTTTGTTATACACACCTGATCTGTACTCGTATTTTTGATGTCCGTCAAAAATTCTATTTTTGCCCCTCAAGTCCAAAACCAAATCGCCATGCGGAATAATATTCTTTTTGTTTTCCTCCTCTTTTTGCCGTTGGTCAGCCAGGCTCAATTCAGCACGCTGGAGCAGCAGCTTTACGAACTGCCCGATGTCCTCTTCAAAACTATTGAGGCGCCTGAGGGCTTTGAAGCGGCCTTCGAGCTGCACATCAGACAGCCTATCGACCACGAGAATCCGGAAAAAGGACATTTCTACCAGCGTGCCTACCTATCGCACCGCAGCTTTGATGCGCCTATGGTGCTGGCCACGGAGGGTTATATGCGCCCCTCCAACCGTATGTATGAGCTTACGGGTTACCTGAATGCCAATCAGGTGGATGTGGAACACCGTTACTTCGGTACTTCTTCTCCGGACTCGCTGGACTATACCTATCTCAACCTCAAACAGGTTACAGCTGACTTGCATCACATTCGCACGTTACTTGGGCAATTGTACAAGACGCCCTGGGTGAGCACTGGTATTAGTAAAGGCGGACAGACCACTATTTTCTACCGCTACTTCTATCCGGATGATGTAGCGGCTTCTGTACCCTATGTGGCTCCACTCAACCTGGAGCTGACCGATGACCGGATCTATGATTTTCTGGCTAAGGTGGGTACAGAGGAATGCCGGGCAGGGATTCGTGCGGTACAGATGCGCTTGCTTAAGAACAGAGAAGAGCTTCTGCCGCTTTTGCGCTGGCACGCCAAAGGTGCAGGCATGGAATTCACTTACCTAAGCTTGGAGGAAGCCTTTGAGTATGCGGTATTGGAGTACCCATTTTCCTTCTGGCAGCTGGGGCACGATTGTGAAGCCATCCCCGAAGCGAATGCGGACCTGGAAAACCTGCTGGACCACTTTGTCAGTGTAGTTGGACTGGATTTTTATGCTGACGCTTCTATGCTGGGCTATGCCTCCCACTACTGGCAGGCGGGTGACGAAATGGGGTACTACGGTTTCCAAACTGAGCCGTTCAAAGGCTTGCTCAAAGCCATCACCGAGGAAGAGCCGACGGCTGTTTTTATGCCCGGAAAAGCAGAGATGAACTTTGACCCGGCTTTTGTAAAGTCGGTGTACAAATGGACACAGCGGGAAGCCGACGAGATGATCTACATTTACGGTGCTATCGATACCTGGACGGCTACCGGTGTACCCGTATCCGATAAAGTGGATGCCAAATGGTTTGTGATGGAAGGTAAAGATCACGGAAGTGCGCGCATCCGCAATATGAGCGAAGCAGAACGCACGGAGCTCCTGCAAACGCTGGAGCAATGGATGAATTCAAGCGAAAATTAAAAGAAAATAAAAGCGATGAGAATAACTCTGATTTTACTGGCGCTGAGCCTCAATGCTATTGTACTGACTGCACAGGAAGTACCGGCGGCAGACACCACGATCTACCGGGCACTGGAGCGGCCAGCCCGTTTTCCGGCTTGTGAAGAACTGGACACGACCCTGGCGGTCATTCAGCAGTGTGCGGAGCAGTCGCTGCTGGAGTTTATGTACGGCAATATCCGCTATCCGCAGGAAGCAAGGGCGCAGAACCTGGAGGGGAGCGTAGTGACCACCTTCGTGGTGGAAAAAGACGGTAGCCTTTCTAATCTTTCTATATTAAAAGACATTGGTGGGGGTGCCGGATTGGAAGTCCTCCGCGTAGTGGAAGCCATGAATAATTCCCAAATACGCTGGGTGCCTGCCAGGAAAGATGAAGAGCCGGTCCGATTTCAGTACACCTTGCCTATAAAGTTCAAATTGGAGGAAGCACTGCCCTATACCATGGTGGGGCGTGACTCGGTTTATACCATCTATGATACCCCGCTGGATTTTACAGGCGGTGCCGAAGCACTTCGTGTCTATCTGGAAGAAAATCTGGAATATCCGGCGGTGCCTGCTGATACCTGTATCGTGGGCCGGGTGGAGTTGCAATTGATGGTGCGCCCTTCCGGAGAGGTCCGTATCCTTGACCTGGTCGACTACAATGACCTGGGCTTCGACTTCTGGTACGAGGCGGTGGATGCCGCGACTTCCACTTACGGTAAATGGGATTTAGCTACCTATGAAGGCCGCCAAGTTAGTGCTGCCTTCGACCTGAGCCTGCCCTTTATCCCTGAATCGGCTGCCTGTGCCACGCTGGTCGACGAGTATAAAGCTGCTAATGAATTGGCACAGGAGGGGGCACGGTTGTTTGAAGAGGAGCAGCAGGAAGTTGGTCTGGCCAAGCTAACACAGGCCATTGATGTGTTTCCCCGTAACGCGGAGTTTCTGTTGATGCGCGGGCAGGCTTATTTGGATATGCAGCGCTATAACGAAGCCTGCTCAGACCTGCGCCTGGCTCGTTCCATAGCTTTAGTGACCTGGTACGATGCAGTGCTGCCTATTATTTGCCGGCAGTAAAATGGGTATAACGAAAAAATGGGCGTTAGCAGTTATCATTATAATACTGGTCCTGCCTGTATTACTGAATTATCACCCCGAGCAGCCGGTGGAAGGCCTTCGGGAGACTTATTCCTACCCTGAATCTGAGTTTTTAGATTTAATGGGTATGCCGGTACACTACCGACGGGCAGGAAAAGGACCGGTCCTGCTCCTCTTGCACGGTACAGGCGCTACCCTGCATACCTGGGAAGGCTGGACGGCTGAATTGCGGGATTCTTTCGAAGTTGTAAGTGTTACGCTGCCCGCTTTTGGACTTACCGGTCCGCACCCGTATGGCGACTATTCTATCCCTGCTTATGTAGACTTTCTAGAGGCTTTCGCCAAAAAGCTCGGGCTGAAGCGGTTCCATCTTGCAGGTAATTCCCTGGGCGGGCTGATTGCCTGGGAATATGCTCTGGCGCACCCGGAGCGGGTACAGAAGCTGGTGTTGCTGAATGCTTCTGGCTGGCCCCGCAAGAAGGAAATGCCTCTGGCGCTGCGTTTGGCCCGAATCCCGGTGTTTAAGCAACTATTACAGCGAATTACGCCCAAAGCCCTCTTCAGTAAGTCACTCCGCGAAGTGTACGCCAACCCCGACCGTATTTCGGATACCCTGGTCGACCGCTATTTTGATCTCTTTCTGCGGGAGGGCAACCGCCGGGCTTATGTACAGCGCCTCAACCAACCTCATCAGCCCGATCTGGCGCGGCTATCAGGTTTAAAAAAGCCTACTCTTATCCTCTGGGGTGAGCAGGACGCCTGGATTCCGGTGGCAAATGCCCATCGTTTTCATGAAGTCCTGCCCAACAGCCAGTTGATGGTTTACCCGGATGCCGGACATGTGCCTATGGAAGAATGGCCGGTGCGCACGGCGGAGGATGTCCGGGTGTTTTTAAGCCGCCCTTCCCATTTTCGGTAGCGTTTAGAGAGCGTGTTGGCACTTTAGGGTCCAGCGAAGAATAACTTCCCCATTTGATACGGCTATTTTCACCCCAGCCTTCGTTGCTCACACCGCCTGCCTTAGAACCTAAGTACGGTCTCCGGTGTCCAAAGCCCACAGGCGACGAGACACGGGCAGTGTCAGTCACGTAGCTCAGGCTATGTTCCTTCTTCGCGCCTTGTTCAGAACAATATTTGCTCGCTCTCGACGCATCAGCACATCTCCGACAGGCTGCAGGCTATGCTCGTTCTTCGCGCCTTGTCTGGTGCAAAAATAGCTCGCCTGAAATGAGGACCTTATTTTCCGCTGAACCCTTAGTAATGGGTCTGCAAACTTAAGGCTGTAACAAAGGTGTGCCCCGATAATCCATTGGTAAAATTAATTCGTAATCAAATCCATCCAGCAGGGCCTGTAGCCGCTTGGAATCCAGGGGCGCTACCTCCCCCTGCGCTATAGCTTTCCGGATGGGGCGGAGGTCGATGAGCGCAAAGGCGTCCTTCCGGGCCTGGAGGATCAAAGGCAGATTGTGGCTGTAGTAGCGGTTACGCTTTTCGAGCAGGTCAGTTGTTTCGCCTGCATCGGTACTGTAATAGCGGTTCCAAGCCGCAATGTTGACGCTTTTTCGACCAGCCTCGCGGGCAAGAGTATGGGTGAGTTCCCCGAGGTCTAGTTCTCCGCCGGATTCTACGCTGCTGGCGTGGAGCTGTCCGACCTTTACGAACACCTTTGGTGCACCATGCTGTGCATATTGTTTTTGAAAGTTACTCCGGATATAGCGTACCCGGTCTCCGTGTGAGGCACCGCCTTTGTACCGGTCGTATATATCCCAGCTGATTTTAAGGTCGGTTACAACGGCCTTTGCCTTAGGGGAATGGGCTTCCAGTGCATTGAGATAGGCCTGTACCGCCGGCTCTTCCAGAATACGCCCGAAGACCGGAAACCCTTCCTTATTCTGGTCTTCCTGTATAAGCCATTGCCTGATTTTATCTACAGCGGGTTGGTGTAAGTTGGACAGGTCAGTATCCGTACCTGCTTGTTCGCGAAGCCAGTCCAGCAGGAAAAACACTGACGAATAATACTCCTGATCAAGCCCCCAAATGGAGAAACCTTCCTGGCGGAGTGCCTGGAGAAAGGCCGCGTCCTCCTGATACTCGAAGAAGGGCATCGGCACATCGTCAATGGCTTTGAATTGGTACTGCCCGCAAAATTGGGCGAGGTTAGCCTGGGTATTGGCAGGCGACTCCGTGAGCTGTTCGAGGTATTGGGCAGAATGTGGGCCGATCTCGCAGGCAAAATGCTGAAATCCATGCTTTGCAAGGAGGGGAGCCAGGTGCTCTACAAACCGTGATAGTGTAGGTGAGCCATGCGTTTCTCCAAGTACCAGGATTTGGGCAGATTGTACGGCCTGCTCAAGGGCTACCGTACCGTCACCGGTGAAACCCTCAGGCGTGAGTTGGAAGTAGTGCGTATGGGAGGCTACGAAAGCACTGTCTAGTGCCGGCAGTGCGGAGGCAGGGGCATTCACTTTTTGAGCCTTACAGGCCCCGGGGAGAAGAAACAATAATAATATTAAGTATTTCATAACGAGAATTTTAAGCTTGGCAAACCGGACATTTGCCGGGCTGCTATAAATGAGGTGGTTTATCGGATAATAAAGTTGTCCAGGCTGTCAAATTCGACTATTTCATAGCGGGGGGAGCACTCGTAGAGCCAGCGCAGGATGCCCATGTGCCCGGCACCAAAGAGGATAAGCACCCGATCGTCTTCTTTGATATCCAGCTGCTGAATTTCGTGGAAGATGCGCAGATTGCGGTTCATCCAGAACATAGACAGCGCATCGGGCCCTTCGAAATCTTCAGAATCAAACTGCCCGCCGGAGATGTAAGCTCCGAAGTAGCGGTCGGCAACCTTGTCCTGATTGAGGTAAAGGAAGTTTTCAAGCAGGGTGTTCTGTGGCAACTGCTTGTCGTCGTAAACGTACCACTCCTTGTAGCGCTGCATCCACTCGTCTTTGCCGCCGAAGTAGTGGCGTTCACCAATTTTCCTGATGTATTGATCTGCCTCAGAGTCGCCGAGGGTTTCTGACAACTCCCCCAGTAAGCTCCATGCATCACAGCCGTAGAGGGTATCCAGCCCAAGCTGGTCCATTAACCGGATGCCGACCTGATCGCGTTCATTAGCCATGAGGTCTTCCTCGCCTTTCTTCCACTGGTGGTAGCGGTACATTAGGTAACCGGTATTGGCGCCCGACTCCACAATAATCTTGGTAGGCTTAAACTGGGCCACGTAGTCCAGCAGCTCCTGTAGTTCTTCCTGCCGCTTGGGCGTGAAAATATTGATTTTGTCTTCCTCCTTGGTTTTGTGTTCATCCAGACCGGGGTAGGCAAAGTGCCAGGTGCCCATGAGCAGGACCTGCGGTACCTGGCGGTCCCCTATGAGGAACTCATCCGGGCCTTTGTAGGGCATCTCCTGTGCGGTTGCAATTTGAAGGAAAGATAATGCGATGAAAATAGTGATAATGGATTTCATTGGTCAATTTTTTTTACAAATGTGCAGGTCCGGGCTGCTCTTTCCAATTGAAATCGGTAGCTCAGGACATTCCCTCGGTCAGTACCAAAAACAGGGATCGGATCTATTCACCGAACGCATGGCCCGATTCGCCGACGTAATATTGTCGCTGACCTATCCGTCGGTCAGGGCCGCCGCAGAAATCCTTAGTTTAGCCTGAAATTGAGCAGAGATGAAGCCTAAATACGGGGTCTTACTGATTTGGAGTATCGCCTTTTTTCTTGTCTATGTGGAGTTAAGCAGTATTGCCGATGATGGCATTCAGAGCGTTGTGGACACCTGGACTAACGATAAAGGGATACTATTGTCCCTGTCTTCCCTGTTCACTAACATCTTGTATGCCTTCGGCTGTTATACCGTTTTGCTGTGGTTGAAGGGTAAGCCCAATGTGCTTCTCGCTGTCCTTATGGTGCTGGTATTTCCATTAACCGCTGCGGTCCGCTTTTTTATTGAAGAAGTGTTTTACCTGCGGTGGTTTGGTTTCGACAACTACTACGATCAGATGAGCAGCACAACCTATCTGCTGGACAACCTGTACTATGCCATACCCTTCTCAGCTGTTGGTATTGTGTTTTACTTCTCGCAGTATTCCCGTTTCCGGGAACGGCAAAGTCAGGAGCTGCTGATTCAAAACCAGAAAACCGAACTGGCCTTTTTGCGGTCGCAGATCAACCCCCACTTCCTCTTCAATACGCTGAACAATGTCTACGCCCTGGTCTACCAGAAATCGGATAAAGCACTGGAGGCCATGGAGAAGCTGACAGGACTGCTGCGGTACGCTTTGTATGAAAACGCCGAACGGGTACCAGTAGCGCGGGAGGTAGGGTATATTGAGGATTTCATCAGCCTTCAGCGGCTGCGGTACGGGTATCAGGTGCAACTCCAATTTGAGGTATCCGGAAACCCGGATGGGCTGGTAATCCCTCCATTCTCACTCATCCCGTTTGTGGAGAATGCCTTCAAGCACGGTGAACTGCGCGATCCGAAACAACCCGTAGTCATCCGGCTGGAGCGCACAGCCGAAGCACTGGTATTTCGCACTCAAAATGCCCCGCGCCCACAGCATAAGGATCAGGTGGGCGGCATTGGGCTGGCCAATGTCCGCAAACGGCTATCTTTGATTTATGAAGACCGGCACGAGTGGACGGTACAGGAAACACCTGTTATATTTGAGGTCACACTGAAAATCCCCATTGCCTTATGCTCCGATGCGTAATCATTGATGATGAACCCCTGGCTCTACAGTTGTTGTCCGACTATGCCCGGAAGACGCCGGGGCTGGAATTGGCCGAAACGTTTTCCAATCCCATTGAAGCTTTGCAGTACCTACAGGGTCAGTCCGACCTGTTTCTCCTCTTGGATGTGCAAATGCCCGAGCTCACTGGCATACAAGTCATGAAAATACTTAATCAGCGGCTGCCAGTCATTCTCACCACGGCTTATGAGCAGTACGCTTTGGAAGGCTACGATCACGATGTGGTGGACTATCTTCTAAAACCCGTTTCCTATGACCGGTTCTACCAGGCCATTCAGAAGGTACAAAGCCGGCTCCTGGCTCCATCTGCCCAAGTCCCGGAAAACCAAGCCGTTGCTGCCCGCAATTACTTTTTTTTGAAAACCGAATACCGGGTCCAGCGCGTGGACTTCGATGCTATCTATTATCTGGAAGGGCAAGGCGATTACGTGGCGGTGCACACAACAAAAGGCCGGATTCTAACCCTGGAAAACATGAAGGCCCTTGAGCAGGAGCTGCCCGACGAAGCCTTCTTGCGGGTACACCGGTCTTACATCGTCTCCCTGTCTAAGATTGAGTACATTGAGCGCAACCGTATTGTGATTAACGGGGAGCGCATTCCGGTCAGTGACTCTTACAAAAAAGCAGTGGCCGCGCGGATTGGCAAGTAGGGAATATACTGCGTTTATCTATTTTCGCGGGACCCTTTCGCTCTGTAGGCTTCGTCGCCCCCAGCGGGATATGGGGATAAGCGGTTTGGTGTTGGACGTTTCACTAAATACACCTGCTGTATTTCATAGTCTCTTAAAACGTCTTCGCATCCCGCCCGATCAGATAATTGGCGACCCAGCCATAGGCGAAAATACCAAAAGCAAAGACGACCAAAAGCCAGCTGCTGAGGGAGGGGAGAAGGGCACCGGTTATGCCGGCTGCGCCGAGCACCAAGCTGTAGAGGGTCAGGGAGCGGCGGGCGTTGGTATCTTTACTGACCGAGAAAGTGCCACCGGCAGGGACCAGCAGCAGGCCAAATACAATAGCCAGGAAGAGTAGTTGTGCCGCCCCGCTAACGAGGTAGCCAGCTAAAGCTAAAACCGCAAGTCCTACCAAGCCACCGGAAATATTGGAGCCCAGTTTTTCGTCTTCCGTCAGGGCATGTTTACCGATAGGGTGCAGGCGTAAGAACAGGTTGGCAATAGGCACCGCTATCCACGAAGACAGGGCGAAAAGGACATACAGAGCGATGAAGGGGTAGAGCAAAGGCGCGAGCGCAGGATTGTTCCGGGCTATGCCCAGGACTACCCGGTAGATAAGATATGCCCCAATAACCACCGCCCATCGGTTCCGCTCGTTCATCTTGGCCATCCATAGGAAGTACTTGAGGATACCCCGATAGAAGATGTTTTCTCCTTTGATGGCTTCCTTGAGGCCCGAGCGGGCGTACTCGCTGTTGGGATTAAGGCGGAGCGCTTCCCGAAAGTTTAATTGCGCCTCTTTGAAGCGGTTTTGTTCAATGGCTACCCAGCCCCGGTTGGCATGGGAGTAGCTGTCTTCCGGAGCCTTATGTAAGGCATAGTCGATGGTCTGAGCAGCCTCAGCTTTGCGGTCCAGTTTGACGAGGGCTTGTGCCCGGATATTGACCAGGTTGACGTTTTCGGCGTCCTGTTCCAGGCCCTGCTCGGTTGCATCAAGTGCTTCCTGCCATTTTTCTTCGTAGAAAGCCACGTGAGCCAAAAGGAGGAAAAAATCGGAGTCAGCAGGATTGAGCTGTAGCCCCTGACGGATCATTTCCCGGGCTTTTTTTGTATTTTGATTGTAGAAGTATGCCCGCGCCAGGGTGTAGAGCAAAAAAGGGTCATTGGGGGCATGCCCCATGGCTCGCTCGCCCAGCTCCAATGCTTCCCGAAAACGCTTGCCGCTCAGGTAGCATTCGGCCAGCCAGGCCATCGCATAGGCATCATTTGGCGACTGGCTCAGCGCTTGTTTGAATTCCTGCTCGGCATCAGAGAGGCGCTTTTGAGCCAGCAGCAGCTTACCGCGTTCGAGATGGATATTGGTCATTTCTTGATCTTAAGGTAGTCGAGGATTTCATCGTAAATGCCAGCTTCATTGGCAAAGAGGGCGTAGTTTTTGGCAGTGCTGAACCACTCTTTGGTGGTGGCGCGGTGCTGTTTGATGGCTTGCTCGAGGTCTTTGGTCTGTAAAGGTTGTGGGATGCCCTTTCGGATCGCTTCGTCCAACTTGCCTTCGATAGCACGGTCGATAATGGCTTCGAGGTCGGCACCCGAGAAATCTCCGGTTTTTTTGACCAGTTTTTGGTAGTTGAGCTCACTTACCGGCTTGCCTTTGAGTTTGAGTTTTAGAATGGCTTCCCGGGCATTGGCATCGGGGGGCGGCACGAAAATAATGCGGTCGAAGCGGCCTGGCCTGCGGAATGCGGAGTCGAGGTGCCAGGGGGCATTAGTCGCAGCCAAAACAAGTACTCCTTCGTTGTCGTATTCCACGCCGTCCAGCTCTGCGAGGAACTGGTTGATGACATTCCTGCCGGCGCTGTGGCGCATATCCGACCGGCTGGCGCCGAGTGCGTCGACTTCGTCAAAAAAGAGGACACAGGGCTTCAGGCTGCGGGCTTTCTGGAAGATGGCGTGCAAATTACGCTCGCTTTGCCCGATGTACATATCCAGGATATCACTGATGCCCACGGCGAGGAAATTGGAGCCGACTTCACCGGCAGTAGCTCTCGCCAGGTGAGTCTTCCCGCATCCGGGAGGGCCGTACAGCAGAATGCCACCGCCGATTTTCTTACCGTAGGCCTGGTAAATTTCCGGGTGCTTCAGAGGGTGGAGGATTTTCATACGAACTTCCTCTTTGACTTGCTCCATACCACCAACGTCTTCAAAGGTGGTATCCGGGCGTTCGATATCTATATTTTTGTCTTGCTCTTCTTCCTGAGCTCCACCGGTTTTGAGCTTGATGCGTTCCGGCTCAGACTTGTCTTTCATTTGCATATTAATCTCCGACTCCAGGTAAGCATCACGCAGGTTCTCATTGATAGCAGTAGCGTTTTCATAAGCATCTTTGGCGGCTTCCGCCTGCTGGCTTTGGAGCAATAGCCTGGCGTAAACAAGCCATGCTTTTGCTGGTGGGGCAGGTGCTTCCACCAGTTCTTCAATGAGTACCAGGCCTGAGCCGGTCTTTTGCTGTGCCCGGAAGGCATCTGCCAACCCGACTTTCAAATCGGTATCGTCGGCACTGATGCGCAGAGCGGCTTTATACTCGACTTCCGCTTCTTCATGCCGGTTGTGCTTCATTAGGGCATTGCCCAGGAGTTTTCGGAGTGGCAGGTTGTCAGGAGCGCTTTTGAGGGCTTCGCGTAGTTGTTGTACTTCATCCATGTGGTTCCTTTCTTCTTTTGGGAAATGCAAGGTACGGATTTTGGGGAAAACCAGGAGCCGTTCGATGGCAGTCGTGTGTATAACAAATTGCACAGTCAAAGGGCTAAATTCCTGGGGCAACGCCCCAGGAATTTAATGGCCGTTGATTTAAGCCCTGTAAGGGCGGCACCTTGTTATACTAAGTACAGGGTAGACTGATTCCGGCTTGCCCGTAGAGTAGAACCCGTTCACATGATTGTTGGGTAATGGCAAACGCGGTTACCGCATCCGTCAGTAAGGTTCCTCCGGATTTAAGCGGAGTACACTGTAAATTAAGTAATGTTCAGTTTTGACAGTGCCTTTTGGCGAAATGCTGCGTTGCTCGATCGATCAGGTAGCTACGGCTATCCTCACTCCTCGCGCCTTGCCTTTCACCAAAACTCCCATCCCAAAACACGAAATAACTTAATTTACAGTGTACGTAGCCACTGTGATTTGAATTCCTGAATGACCTTTAACTCATCACCTTCAGGGTCTGCCGAAGGTAGCGCTTGTACTTGATGCGGTAAGCACGGTAGATGGTGCGGTAACGCGTGTAGGAATCTTCTTCATGTTCCAAAGCAGTGAGGTGCTCCTCGCCGTTAGTAGCAGGCTGTTGCATGAAGCCCTGTTGCTTCATCCATTCGTCGTTGTAAATCTTGCCGAGATAGCGGGTGCCGTGGTCGGGGAAGAGGGCAACGACTACATCCGTAGGCTTGAGCACTGCTTTGAGGCGAAAGACGGCTTGCATGGCTGAGCCACTGGAGTAGCCAACGAGGAGGCCTTCCTGGCGCGCCAGCTGACGGGCACGGTGCGCACTGCTGCGGTCGGTCACCTTAATGAAGTCGTCGATAAGGTTGAAGTCAACGTTGCCGGGGATGATGGTCTTTCCCAGTCCTTCGACTTTATAGGGGTAAATCTCGCTTTTGTCGAATTCACCGGTTTCCCAATACTTTTTGAGTACAGATCCGTAGGCATCCACCGCGATTATCCTGATGTTTGGATTCTTTTCTTTCAGGTAACGGGCCGTACCGGAAAGCGTACCTCCCGTACCGGCACAACAGACGTAATGTGTGATTTTGCCCTCGGTCTGTTCCCATATTTCAGGGCCGGTAGAAGAGTAGTGAGCCTGAGAATTATTGAGGTTGAAGTTTTGCGCCAGGTAATAGGCACCCGGAATATCATCAGATAACTGTTTGGCACGGGAATAGTAGGAGCGGGGGTCTTCCGGCGCGGCATCTGCCGGGCAGACGATAACCTCAGCTCCCATAGCTTTGAGTAGCGAAAGCTTTTCCTGAGAAGCCTTGCTAGACACCGTCAGTACACAGCGGTAGCCTTTGAGACTGCAGATCATGGCAAGGCTGTAGCCCGTATTGCCAGAGGTGGCTTCCACAATAGTGTCTCCGGGCTTAATCAGCCCTTTTTTTTCGGCTTGTTCAACCATAAACAAAGCCGTTCTGTCCTTCGCAGACTGACCGGGATTGTATGCTTCAACTTTGCCATAAATAGTAGCCGAAAGGTCTTTTGTGATCCGGCTGAGGTGGATAAGCGGTGTATTACCGATAGTTGCCAGTACGTTCTCGTATCGCATATAAGCTTGCTTTTTGCTCACGATAGGCTGTGCTTTGTGCACAGCATGTTTGATGTTTTAGTAGGCTTTGATCGCCCGCTAAATTGCGGAAAACCAAATTACAGATTTGCAGTCCCGATACGATTGTAAAGGCAAAGATAATAAAATTTTCCCCGCTGAAAAGGGAGTGGTTTCTATAAATTAAGCTGACGGGGGAACTAATTAAGAGGCAATGAGCAAAACAACCAATTTGAGGTGAAAAAAGTCAACAACCGGAACCGGGATCAGTTTTTGACGTATCTTTCGGGCTGAATTTGCCTGATTGCGGAGGAGAATAATAACCCGGTGATCAGATAATACGAACCCAAACTTCTAATCAGTGCCCATGGCAGACGCTCGAATTACCTTTAAAGCACGACTGATTTTGTATCACCGTGGCCGCATTTTGCTCCTGAAGCAGACGAAGCCCAACGGTGGCAACTACACCCTTGTTGGCGGCACTGTAGAGTCCCGGGAGTTTGCCCGGCAGGCGCTGATACGGGAGAGCTTTGAAGAAGCTGGGATTATCCTGCGGGAGGAAGACCTGGAGCTGGCGCACCTTTTGCATAAGGTCAATGGCGACGAGCACCGTATTGTACTTTATTTTAAAGCGTATCGTTGGGAAGGAGAGCTCAAAGCGAAGGAAACCCACAAGTTTAAAGAGGCAGAGTGGTTTTATCTGGAAAACCTGCCCAAAAATCTGACCACAACGGTGCGCCACGTGATGGATGCCTACCGTCATGGTCACTTGTATTCTGAATACCTGAAAAAATAAGGTCAGTTGGCGACTACCGGTGGCTCCATAAGCTGGAAAAACTGGTCGAGGCGCGGCATAATTACAATTTCTGTACGCCGGTTGAGGCTCCGACCTGCTTCGGTATCATTATCTGCTTTTGGGAGTTTGTCAGCGCGGCCCGCTGCAATCATTCGAGCGGGGTCTACGTAGTGCTCCTCTTCCAACACCCGGACTACCGCAGTGGCTCTTTTTACACTAAGGTCCCAATTGTCTTTAACACAACTGTTGGCAATCGGTATATCATCTGTATGTCCTTCTACCATGAGGTTCAGGTCCTGATGATCGCTGACCACGGTGGCCACTTTAGCAAGGACCTCATTAGCCCGGTCCGTAATTTTTGAGCTGCCGGAGCGGAAGAGAAGCTGGTCGGAGATGGAGACATGCACCACCCCGCCCCGCACTTCTACCTTGACATCCTCATCGTTCATGTCAGAAAGCGAACGCTTGAGGTTCATTACCAGCGCCAGGTTGAGGGAGTCTTTTTGTTGCAGCTTAGTCGTCAGGTCTTCAATAAACTGGTATTGCTGGTTGATATTTTCAAGTGATTCCCGAATGCTTGTGGCGCCTTCCTTGCTCACAATGGACAAGTCCGACATACGGTCGAGCAAGCTGGCATTGGTAAACTGCAAGTGCTTGACCTGATCTTCCAGTTGTTGAATTTGTTTGTCTTTTTCGGAGACTTGCTGCTCCAGGCCTTCTACTTTGCTTTTATTGCAAGCTGAAAAGGAGAAGGCAGTGAGTAGGAGCAAGGCGAAGAGGGTTGTTTTTTTCATCCTGTATTTACGTTCATAAACTCTTATGATGCCGCAAGAACTGATTTCAGGCTGCATTTAGTATGTCAGGAGGTAAGATTATTGAGTAGCGGAGCTGATCTTTCGGTGCACGCCCAGGTAATCGTCGTCTTCTTCACCATCACCGTCCCAGTCCAGGCGGGCTTTTAGCTTGATCAGCCCATCCTCCAGGGTTGTCTCGTAGTGGTAAGTGGCATTGGGCTCCACCATCATGAGGGTGTCCCCGAAAACATTCCACATTCCCCGTGTGGTACTCAGTGTCGTATCTATAAGGCTGGTAAATACCTGTTCGTATTTATGGTCAGGTTTGTAGTAAGTCCGTACGGGCTTTACGCCCAATCGGCGTGTCCATTCTTCTTCGCGGACTTCAAAAACAAAGGAGGTGTCCGTGCCATCGGCGGAGTTGATGTCCACCCGCAGGGAGACAGATTCCCAGGTGCCGGGCAGGTCAGCTTCCAGGTCCTGCAAGGTATCTGCTGACTGTGAGGCGGTATTTTGATCTGTTCCGCAGCTGGTCAGCAGGGCCAGCAAAAATAAAAAAGATAGCTTTTTCATGATCCTTTGGTTGGTGAGTGCGCAAAAATAGTAAATCGTTGTTTACCGCTGGAAGGGGTGGTGCGATAGCGGCAGCCTGGCCAGGGGATGGAAGTCCCCTTTCAGGCCTGAAGGTTGCTGATGCCGGATATCGTGCACGATCTCGATAGCCGGACGGGCAGTGTGAAGTGGAAAACCCTGCCCATCGAGGACCGCCTGGTAACTCTTTGTATGCAAATCCGTGAAGCCACCGCTGAACTCAAAGTCCTCTCCACCGATGGTGAGTGCGCGGAAGGTACGCCCACCGGCAGCTTTAATACGATCCGGTAAGGTTTCCGCATTGATACTCAGAAACCACCGTACCCTTGCCTGTTTAAACTCCAGGAAACCTGCTGCCCGGTCATGGGTATGTATATGGACTGTATTTTGCTGCACCGCCCCAAAAATCCATTGCAGCATATCGTAAAAGTGGACACCAATATTCGTTGCAACTCCACCGGATTTGGCTGCTTCCCCTTTCCAGCTGGCGTAGTACCAGTTGCCCCGGGAGGTAATATAGGTCAGGTCCACATCAAACTTGGAACCCTTTGGCGCATTGAGTACCCGTTGGCGGAGTTGCTGCACGCTGGGGTGGAGGCGGAGTTGAAGGATATTAAAAACGGATTTCCCGGTTTCTCCGGCAATTTCTTCTAAGGCATCAAGGTTCCAGGGGTTGAGCACGAGCGGCTTCTCGCAAATCACATCTGCCCCGTGGCGCAGCCCAAAGCGGATATGGGCATCATGCAGGTAATTGGGCGAGCAGATGCTGAGGTAATGAATGGGTATGCCCTCCCGCTTCATTTTCTCCAGGTGCCGGTCAAATCGCTCGTACTCCACAAAAAAGGCGGCATCCGGAAAATAGGAATCAATCACCCCAACGGAGTCATGCTTGTCCAGGGCGGCAACAAGGTCGTTGCCGGTGTCTTGTATGGCTTTCATATGCCGGGGGGCAACGTAGCCGGCTGCGCCAATGAGCGCGAAGTTGTGCTTCATGGTTATTTGTGGTTGGGTCAGGAAAGGGGACGGACGGTATCGCCTTTCTTTTCATAAACGGTTCCGGTGGAAGAGCAGGTGGCCCGTTGCTGCTCGTCAAAGATAAGGCGTTCACCGTGGGCACTCATCCATCCAATGCGCCGGGCAGGGACACCGGCAACCAGGGCATAAGCAGGCACATTATGGGTCACTACTGCTCCGGCGGCTACAAATGCGTATTCTCCGATAGTATGTCCGCAGAGCAGGGTCGCATTCGCACCAATGGAAGCGCCTTTGCGGATATGGGTAGATTGGTATTCCGATTTTCGTTCCACGCCCGCCCTGGGGTTGACCACATTGGTGAAGACCATGGAAGGCCCCAGAAATACCTTGTCCTCGCAGATAACGCCCTCGTACAGCGAGACGTTGTTTTGGATCTTTACCTGGTTGCCGATTTTTACCCGGTTGGCCACAAAAACGTTCTGCCCCAGGCTGCAACTTTTGCCAATCACAGCACCTGGCATGATGTGGCAAAAGTGCCAGATCTTAGTCCCGGGCCCAATTTGAGCTCCTTCATCCACCCAGGCCGAGGGGTGCACGAAATAATCCTTACTTTCCATATTCGGTTTGTTACGCACTAGAAGGTGCTAATATAGCAGCTCTGCGCTTCATTGGCATGTTGACCGGGGTTTTTATGCCAGGGGCCAGCCAGGAAATGCGGCAATAGCAAGACACTGGCCAGGCTGTTTTGACACAGGATGGACCTAAAAGCGGCAGTCAGAATCGATCGGTTACTAAAGTCCCAACACGCTCTAAAACTTAGGGCAAGTAACGTTTGTGCGCCAGCGCGCCGGTTGGGTATAAATAAAGCTGACTTCAAAGGCCCCCCGGGAGTTATTGGCTGTAGCCAAAACAGAGGTGGTAATATCATAGCTCATACCAATGTTCCAGCGGTCCATTTCAAGTACTGTGGTGGCGACGATGGCATCCATGCCCACACCTTCGTCTAGTTGGTTGGATACATGCGCCCAGCCGCCTGCCCGGATAGCCACCTCCCGCCAGTCGCGGTTGGTATAGCGGAAGTTGGCACCCGTCATAATACTCAGGTGTGGCCCCTGACTCATCACTGCAGCAGCAGGAAGCAGGCTCAACCCTTTTGCAAGTGGAAACTCGCCACCCAGGTGACCTACGAAACGCATGTCCAGTGTCGTTTCATTGTTTTCGAGGAAGGAGACATTGGGGCTATTAAGGTGCATAATAGAGCCGCCCACGTAAAAGCTTTTGTTATCCTCAAAGGTGATGAACCATAACAAACCAGCGTTGAAGTCGAGAAAAATATCTGTATTTAGTTCATCACCAAAAGCCTCCCCATTATCAGCTCCGGTATCGATAGACCCATTGGAGGCGTTAAATTGTTCGGAGAACCAGAGCCGTTGCCAGTTGAGGCCATGCTGACCGAAGCCCAGTTGTGCACCAGCTACAAGGTATTGAGTATAGGGTTGATAGCCCGACCCGCCAAGTTGTTTCAGAAAGGAGCCACCAATATTTGCTTTGGTACGGTTGAAATTAGCTACGCCCACCTCATCGCGCATGGCACTAATGCCCAGGCCAAAGTAGTCGTTATTTTGTACCCGGAACCGCATGTCAAAGCTGGCTGCGAGCGTCCGGTAAGGGTTATTGTCAAGAATAGCGGGGTAGAGGTCCCGGTAATTGGCTACAAAGCGCATCCGCCCTTCAAATACGCCAATCATGGCAGGGTTCATTTCCAAAGGCGCAGCGTAAAACTGAGATAATCTTGGATCTTGCGCTTGCAAGGCAGCCACGGATCCCAAAAACAATAGTATGGTGTAGATATAACGCATAGTCTGTTTTTTTCAGTGTTATAGGTTTAATACCGGGCGATTTTACCGGATTAGCGTGGTTTGCCCCTGCAGTGCTTCCTCCCTGCCATCAGGGTAAGTGACGATAACCTGCCAGATGTAAACGCCTGGCGTGAGCGGTTTGCCCCGGTAGTTGCCATTCCATCCGCTGTCTTCTGAGTTAACTTCAAACTCCGTGGCTTCGTAGACCAGTTCGCCCCATCTGTCGTATACCCGGAAGGCCTCCACAAAGGTGCCTTCCTGCCCGTGGACGATAAGGCGGTCGTTGGTTTGGTCCCCATTTGGGGTAAACCCGGTAGGCACCTCTACGATCCTGGGTTTATCGACGTAAATACGTACCTGATCGCTGTCAGAACAGCCCAGAGAGTCAACGCCAATTAGTTCATACAGGATAGAAAACTCGGGGGTCGCATTGGTGGCGGAACATGTCGTACAACTGAGTGTACCTTCGTAAGGCGGAATCCAGGTGAAGCTGACGTTGCCCGCAGCATTCTCACTGACACCGTAGAGCCGGATACTGTCGCCAAGAATGATGGTATAGTCCTGAGCCCCTGCATCTACCTTGAGCTCGGGTGGATTAGTGATCGTAATATTTTCACTGGTAAGGCAGCCATTGGCATCCCGGGCGTAGACTACATAATCATCGGCATTTAACCCAATGATGATACTCGACCCGGAGAAGAAATCATTATCCAGGCTGTAGCGGTAGGGTGGGGTGCCTCCCGTGGCATTGACCTGAATACGGCCATTCTGTTCGCCAAAGCACACCGGATTCTCAGCCGAAAGCGCTGCGAGTAAAGGCTCGGGTGATTCTATACTGTCGGTAAGAACCGCTTCGCACCCGTTGGCATCCGTTATTGTGAGTATATAAGCACCTGCACCAAGCTCCGTGATGGTACTGCTGGTTTGACCGGTCGACCAGCTGAAAGTATAACCCGGTGTGCCGCCCGTTGGCGTGGCAGTAAGTTCCCCATTCAGGTTGCCAAAGCAGTCCACATTTTTCGGGTCCAGTGCGCCTTCCAGCAGTGTGGGTTCTGTAATTCGGAATTCAGTAATACCCGCGCAACCATTCTGGTCATTGACGGTAAGGGTATAGGTTCCCGCAGCTAGTCCGGTCGCTGTTTCGGTAGTCTGACCATTGCTCCAGTTGTAGGTAAAGGGCGGGGCATCTCCTGTGACCTCCAAGGCCTGAGCTCCGCCATCCATACCACCGGCACAACTCACGCTGTCGGTCGCCACTTCAACCGAAATTGCGGGGGGCTCCGGTAGGAAGCGCTCCCGGACACGCTCACAGCCTTGCCCGTCCGTAACGGTCACTGAAAAGGTTTGTCCGCCAATCAGCCCTTCCGTGATCGGTCCGGTATCACCGGTGCTCCAGGTAATGGTGTAGTCGTCAAAGACTTGCCCATTGCCTCCTGAAATTTGGTTGATGCCCAGTCTACCGTCAACTTGCCCATTACATGAAGGGGGGTTGGTGATGATCAGAAAGGTGATTTCTTCGAGGTCAACAGGTACTATAGTATCCACTGCGCTGCAACCGTTGTTGTCGGTGACCGTTACCGTGTAAGGTATGGTGTCCAGACCGGTTGCCGTTGCTGTATTCTGGCCATTACTCCAGCTGTAGCTAAAACCACCGGTGCCCCCAATGCCTGTGACAACAGCCTGATTATCTTGTTGGCCAAAGCAGCCCTGCTGAATTTGATCAACTTCTAAAACTACAGCATCTTCCGGTTCATCCAGGGTAGTCGATGCTTCCAGCATGCAGCCATTAGCATCAGTGATGGTAACAAATACATCGCCTGCGGAGAGCCCATCGGCAGTGGGTCCATTCTGCTGATTACTCCAATTGTAAGAATAAGGCATTGTACCGCCCGCAGGAGTAGCTGTCGCTGCCCCATCGGCACCACCATTGCAACTGGCATCTTGAATGCTAAAATTAATACTTAGTGGCTCGGGCTCCGTAATGATGACCGATTGCTGAGCCATACAGCCGTTCTCATCTGTCACGCTGACGGTATAGGGTTGTGCGCTGAGCATATCTGCCGTAGCGGTGATTTGCGAGAGGTTATCACTCCAGAGATAGGAGTAATCTCCTGTACCCCCACTGGCAAATACAGTCGCTGAGCCATTTTCTGCGGCATCGCAAAGCGCCGGGGTGAAACTTATAGAATCAATGAGCAATACCGGAGGCGCACTGATATCGGCACAGGCCACCTGTTCACAGCCGTTCCCATCGGTGATAGTCAGGCAGTAGTTGCCCGCTGCAATAGCGGAGAGACCGGTAGTGGTTTCATTGTTGCTCCATTGGTAGCCGAAGGGCTGTACTCCGCCACTGACCACACTTTGCAGCTCCCCATCGGGCAAACCTGCACAACTCGCGGGTTGCGGAATGAGCTCAATGACTATGGAATCTGGCTGAGTAATTTCAGTGGTATCTATTGCTGTGCAGCCTGATGCATCGGTAACTGAAAGGATATAAGTTCCAGCGGTCAGACCACTGGGGGTTGGCGTATTTCCAAGGCCTGCATCGCCCCAGTCGTAACTGTAGCCGCCATTGCCGCCGGTAGCAGTAGCAGAAAGTGCACCATCCGGGCTGTTATGGCAATCAATTGTTTCAGTAATTTGCACATTAAGATTTAGGACGTCCGGCTCGTTAAGGCCAAATTGCAGGGTGTCTGCACAGCCATCTGCATCCGTAAAAATAACTTCGTAGTTGCCGGCGCTCAGACCTGTGAAGGTTGGATCAGACTGCGGTGCGCCACCATCGAGGCTGTAATTGATAGGTGCGACCCCGCCCTGAGCATTTATGGTCGCACTGCCATCCGCTGCACCAAAGCAGCTGGGGTCTGTCAGCGCATCAGCGGTTCCGGTGAGCGTACACAGCGCGATAGAGCAGGAGGTCATACCTATTGCTACCTCACAGTTAAGTTGTGCGCCTCCGGTGGATACCCGGACTTCAAAGGTTACATTATCGCTGTTGCTGAGCCCCGTTATATCGTAAGTCGTATCATTGATTGGCCCTTCCCAGTTGCCAACCACTCCATTAATAGTAGCCCGGATTTCGTACTGGGTAAAGTTGCCTACTGCATTCCAGTTGAACTCCAAAATGCCGGGGCCTGCCACGATGCAGCTGACAGCAGGGGCCGGAATATCCGAAACAACGCCTACGACCAGCGTGTCCAGCGATATGCAACCATAGCTGTCGGTGGTTTCCACAATATAGCTGGTGGTAGTGGCAGGGGTTGCGACAGGTTCGGGACAATCTGTACAGGACAATCCACTGCCTTCCCAGTCGTAGGTCACCTCGTTATTGTTATTAAAAGTGATGGACCAGGAGGTGAATTCCCCGACATCGTTGGGCGCGAAGGCATCAGAGGCTCTAAGCGTCCAGTTGCCATTGATCGTGCTGCCCAGCAGGTCTGTCCAGTCGCCCTCCGGTTGGTAGTCGCCGGTAAAGGGCCCTGTGCCCGAGGTGATCGGACCGGTAGCCGTTGGGGTGAAGCAAGTGTTCGTGTAATTATCAGAGCCTCCACCGTTGCCCGTACTTAGCTCAAGCGATTGCCCGGAGGGCGAATCCAGGAATAAGTTGATATCACCATTCCAGTTGGTTTCGATATTTACGCATACGGATTCAACCTGAGTAATAGGGTCATCCAGTACCATCGGGTTGATGCTGTTGACGTTGATGACGGACTGATAGGGGGCGTTGTTGGGGTAATTTGCTGCCCCAAATGGAATCTGGGGGATTTGTTCAAAGGTGATAGGGATCATACCAGCAAGTGGTGAGGTCGCATTGAGCCCGGCACTTTCACCTTCGCAAATGACCGTATCCGCCAGCGCGCTATTAGCTTCCCCGCAACTGTAACAGTCCGGGTGTGTAATGGGCAGGACATCGATAGTAACAGTGGTATCAAATGTGCAGCCGAAGTCGTTTTCCACACTAAAGGTATAACTGGCACTACCGGCGTTTTCGGGTACTGTTTCGATGGAGTCCTGGCTGTAAAAGGTCATATTGTCCGTCTCTATCCAGCCCCAGTCTATGATTGTGGGCTGGAAGACTTCCAGATTGGCAAACAGGCTCGGGTCAAAGTTGAGGCCCCATTGGAAAAGCCATCCATTGTCCTGAGAGAGGTTGTCCTGCACCCGGATGGTCCATTCACCGTTCATAGGACAGCCTTCGAGATTAGAGAAGTCCTGCTGGGGCTGGTAGCTCCCTTCCGGAAAATAGGAGTCCATATAGGAGTAGGTCTGCCCGTTATTTTCACTCGGCACCGTCGTGTAGGTATATTGGTAATCTCCCGCTTCACTATTTAGGGTGCCGTAATCTGTTCCAGTCATGCTGAAACAGTACTCATAGGGTACCCCTGGCGTAAGATCGCTGGACTGGGCGTCTACACCTCCTGTGGCAAAGGGCTCTCCAAAATTCGTGGAGCCAACAGATGAAGCTCCGTAGTCCAGAATAAAAACAGACTGCCCGTTGGGGCAAATCAGCTCAATATCCAGGTCGCCGCCGTAGGAGTGCTCCATGATCAGGCAAACGCTGGAAAGCAGGTCAGAGTTGGTCAGGATAGCGCCGGGGGGGAATTGATTCAAGCCGACAGAAGAAGAATAACTTGTCCCGTTACCATCGGGCAGCAAAAGCGTGTCAGATCGACTGCCTCCCTGCTGGAAGCTGCCTTCCACAGCGTTTGCGGAAATGTCCACACCGTCCATAAGAGTGTCTACGGCACCGGTAAGAGAAATGGTGTCGCCCACACACCCGGGCAGCAACTCATCCCCGAAGTTATACTGTGGATAGGTAGAAACCCGGACCCGCTGAGAGATGAAGTTCGTGCTGGTACACCCTTCAGTATCGGTAATCGTCAATTGCACAGTGTAGCCACCGGGCTCAGTATATTCATGTGAAACATCAGGTCCCACCGCTTCGGAACCATCCCCAAAATTCCAAACAAAGGTAGAGGTTAAGTCTGATTGAGGGTAGTCAAGATTGTTTTGCGGATAATTGCCCTGGCCTTCAAAAGTGATGCGGTCACCCGGGCAGATGTCAATGTACCCGGTATCAGCTGGGACAATGGCTGGGTCCGAAAAGGCGATAGCGGATAAAATGGTCTGGCAGTCCTGAATACACTCAATGCTGGCACTCCATCCCGCATCTTCACCCATTCCATCAGAGTTGAAGGTAACGGTGACACAGCCGGATGGATTCGCTGCCGTGGCCTGAATAATGATACCGTTACCATAAGTGAGCTCGTCGGAGCATGACAACAGCGGGGCGCTTGTATCCTCCCCATCGTAAAAGCAAAGGAGGTCTCCGGGTTGAATATTGATGCCAGGAAAGGTCAATTGAATGTTTTCTCCGGAACCCGTTGGGCAAAAAGTCATTTCCAGATCTTCGTTCGGCCCGTATTCGTTCATATTACCACCACTATCCAGGAACAATCCATCGCAGGTGTTAATTAAGGGGGCTTCCCCCATAAGGTAATTCTGTGCTTGCCCGGAAACAGCGTAGAAAAATAGAGAAAAAAGTACGAGTAGGCGTTGATGCATGCTCATGAAGTGGGAATTTCAAATTGGTTCGTGTTTAGAATTGCGACCGGTTGTACGGTCAGGCATTGGCTTCCGATTGTTGGTGGGATAAGATAGATAGTTTAAGCGGCTTGAAGAAGCATAAGAACTTAAAAACAGTCCGGTTGGCTACTTGCAGATATTGGTGGGTGTTCAACAAAAATAGCAAATTTATATGGTCTGCAAAGGAGGCTTTAAGATTTTCTGAGGGAATAGCATCAGACGGGGGGTGATTTATCATGTTTTCTGGACGTTTGCTGATTTCCTGACGGGTAGCACTTGACCCGGGTCAAAATAGAATTGGTGCAAAAATATTCTATTCCAACGGCATATCACCATTCTTAAGCTGTTAATTATACTTCTTAGGCGACAAATATTGGGAAAGTTAGGGTGGTCCCGCAATGAGCAGGGGGTTAAAAGGACCATTGGTTGTTGCGGGTCCATTTCTGTAACAGGTGGGTCCTCATTGAAGCGAGCGCAATACTTTTGCCATTTACTTTGATACGCAGGATATCATAAGGAAGGTACTTCATGGTTTCAGCACTCCAGCGGTATTGTATCCAGATTTCAGCCGGGTCAGGAAGGTCATCTCCATCATAGTCCTGACTACCTCCGTCCACATGCAGGTAAACCAGATCGGCAGGCGACTGGCCCGACCGGGGTATACTGCGCTCAAAATAGCCAAACAAGCCCAGCACCTGCGTATAAACAGGACCGCGGCGCTTGTAAATTTGCCCACTGCAACCACCGGACCCACAGTGAGAAGCGGATTCTATCTCTATGAAAAAAAGCTCAGGGCTCTGGCTTGAACCCAATAAAGGGATATATTCAATATCACAATTGCGGCAGGGATCGGCTTCGTAGACTTCACCACTTCTTGAAGTGAGCGCATCACAGAGACCAAGGTCCCGCGCCATTTCTAAACCAGCTATTTCCGGCTGAGCCCAGCCATACAGGGGCAGTAGCAACCCCATCCATATTTTCCAAATTGTCCGTAAATGCATATCCGCTGTAAAGTAGGACCTGGTTTTTCAGGTCATGTTTTCAAATAATTGAACAAGAAGGTCGTCCTAGTGATTGTCAGCGAAGGGTTGTTAGGAGATGTGTTTTTATTGTGGTGAGCAAGCTACAAAAAAAAGCGATTTGTTCAGCATATTTAGGATGGTTTTCCCCATTTGTTAAGCTGATTTAACACAGCCCGGAAGTCTTTAGGAAGGGGCGCTTCAAAATGAAGGCGCTCCTGAGTGGATGGGTGGTCGATAGCAAGCTGGCTGGCGTGCAGTGCGATCCGGGCGAGTAACGGGCGTTCTTCCTTGGAATGAGCCAGGTTAAAGCCCCGCTGTTTGATTTCGGATAGGTAGAGCGCTTCCCGCCTGCCATAGAAAGCATCCACTGCGAGCGGGTGCCCGATTGCAGCAGCGTGCACACGGATCTGATGCGTGCGTCCGGTTTCAATATTGAATTCTGCCAGCGTAAATTGGCGGAAGATCTCCACAATCTTGTAATGGGAAACAGAAGGTTTACCTTTCCTTACCACCATCATTTGTCCTGCTTTGGCTGGATTAGGGCCAATGGGGCGGTCAATGGTCCCAGAGGTCTCTGCCGGGCAGCCGTCGAGGAGTGCGAGGTAGGTCTTGACTACGGTGCGTTCCTGAAACTGCTGGGAAAGGTGACGGTGGCTGTCTTCATGAAGCGCAAAAACAAGCAGGCCAGAGGTTTCGCGGTCCAGGCGGTGCACGGTCCACACCTTGCCGTGGTGCTGGTCAAGCTGCGTTTTCAGGTTAGGCTTTTCTTTGGGCTTGAACCGGTCGGGAAGTGTAAGCAGCCCTGCTGGCTTATTGACGATGATGAGGTCTTCGTCCTGGTGAATAATTTCCAGCTTATTTTTTGGCATAGCACTCGTTTTTGATTCGCCATCCATGGATGGAGGGAAACTAAAGGTCTTTGAAATACTGACGGTTCCTGGCATAAAACGCCCACACGATACTTTTTTTGTACCGCCCGTTGAGGTTTGGTCCGGTAGCAATACTAACTCTTGCAATACGGTCCTGGCTGGCGCGGCGCTTTTTCCAAACGTGGTTCCATTGACCAAAGAAGGACCAGTGGGCACGGACAATGGCTGCAATATGCTGAAACTTCCCCTGTGATAAGAACAGTAAACCGGCAACCCCGTCCAGCAATAACCGGGCGGGCAGTATCCAGGCCAGGCGGCTGGCAGTTTCGTTTTTGACGAGCGTAAAAAGGCTGTTCCGAAAATTGAGAAAAGCCTTGCGCGGGGTATTGTAAGATAGGGTGCCTCCTCCTACATGATAAACGATAGACCGGGGCCTGGCCATAACCTTATAACCTGCCCGCTTGATGCGCCAGCATAGGTCAATCTCTTCAGAGTGGGCAAAATAATCACCATCAAAGCCACCGAGTTGCCTGAACAAGGCTGCCCGGACCAGGAATGCTGCTCCGGTTGCCCAGAATACTTCCTGCAGGTCGTCGTACTGCCCTTTATCCACCTCAGTAACGGAAAAAATACGGCCCCGGCAAAACGGATAACCCAGGTTGTCGAGCCAGCCTCCGGCAGCACCGGCATATTCAAACCTGTCTCTTTCGAGGTAGCCCAGGATTTTGGGCTGTACCGCTCCTACGCTGGGGTCCCGCTCCATTAATTCGACGAGTGGCTCCAGCCAGCCCGGCGTTACTTCAACATCCGAATTGAGCAGCAGGAAGTAAGGTGCGTCTACCTGTTGAAGAGCCTGGTTATACCCTTCCGCAAATCCATAATTGGTTTTCAGGTCAATGTGCTGTAGTTCAGGATAATGCGCTGCCAGGTAAGCCAGTGAATCATCGGTCGAGCCATTGTCAGCAATAATCACCTCAAAGGTTCCATTGGTATGCCGGAGTACAGCAGGCAAAAAACGTTCCAGGTATTCCCGGCCATTGTAATTGAGAATGACGACAGCCACCCGGGGCTTTTTAACTATTTTTTTTTTCGACTCGAGCTCCAGCGAATCAATAACCGCTTGAGTCTCTTTGCGGTCCTCGGCCAGTTTTGCACTCAATTGATCGAGATTTTCAAAAGCTTCGTCATCCCGGGTGCGTGCGATCAGCTCCAAACGGATTTTATCACCGTAGATATCTTTGTCGAAGTCAAAGAGATTAACTTCAATAGTTTTGTTTTGGTGCGCTTTGAGGGTAGGGCGGTCACCAATGTAAAGCATGCCTCCGTAGCGTTGCTCCTGGTGATGAGCATGGACAGCGTAAATGCCAGGTGGGGGCAGCAGCTTGTGCGGGTTGTTAAGGTTCAGGTTAGCGGTGGGGAAGCCCAGTTTCTTACCAATTTTATTACCATGTATCACCGTACCGGTCAGGAAAAAGTAATGCCCCAATAGCCTTTGGGCCTGATCCACTGCGCCTTCTTGCAGGGATTTTCGGATTTTGGTGGAACTCACAGCGATATTTTCTACCTCATGTTTGCCGATTTCCACTACTTCATACCCGCATGGTGTACCGTGCCATTTAAGGTAATTGATATCTCCCTGCCGGTTGAGGCCAAATCGGTGGTCGTACCCGATAACAATATAGCGGGGATGAAATTTTTCGACTAAAAATTTTTGAATGTATTCGTCGGCACTTTGCTGAGAGAATTCTACAGTGAATGGCACCACCACAACGTTGTCGATACCATAGCGGCGCATAAGGTCCACTTTTTCATCAATAGAAGTGAGGAGCTGCAGGCTATGGTCTTTAGGGTAGATGACCAGACGGGGGTGAGGGTGGAAAGTAATGACAATGCTCTCTCCATCGGACTGCCGGGCGAGCCGTTTGACCCGGTCGAGGATTTGCTGATGCCCCAGGTGGACCCCATCAAAGGAGCCGATGGTGACCACGGCATTTTGAAAATCTGGCAAATCATTCAGGTCGTTAAAAACTCTCATTCGCAATTGACTGATGTATAAAACAGCTTGAAAACTGTTCTGGGCATTTAATTGTTTGTATTTTTGTTATTCTCTTAATCCTAATTCAATCTAAATAGAAATTAGCTTACGTGAGTTTCGATAAGACAAAAATAGTTAAAGCTTTAGCCAGAGTCACCGATCCGAATTCTGGTCAGGACATCATAACCGTAAATATGGTGCGTGACCTTGAAATCGACGGCAATAATATCAATTTTTCCCTGGAATTACCATCTCTGGATTCTAAGAATAAATCTGACCTGAATTTCGCCTGTATGCAGGCCGTTCAGGAACTTTACCCTGAGGCGGACGTAAATGTCCATATGATCAGTGCTGCACCCGGTGTAAAGCAACAGCCAAACAGCCCGGTCAGCCACATCAAGAATATCATTGCAGTGGGCTCGGGTAAAGGAGGCGTGGGGAAATCTACCATCTCGGTCAACCTGGCTTTGGGCCTCAAGCAGCTGGGGGCTAGTGTAGGCCTGATCGATGCTGACCTTTACGGTCCTTCTATTCCTACGATGCTGGGCCTGCAGGGACAGCGCCCGCAAGTCAAGCAAATTTACGATCAGCCAAAGATTATGCCGCTGGAAGCCTACGGTATCCCGGTGATGTCTATCGGCTTTATTATTGATCCGGAGCAGGCGGTGGTGCTGCGTGGCCCAAGGTTGTCAGGCATTATCAAGCAATTCTTCAACGATACGGTGTGGCCGCCATTGGACTATCTGATTGTTGATTTACCGCCAGGTACCGGTGATATTCAGTTGAGCCTGGTGCAGACTGTTCCGGTGACGGGTGCTATTCTGGTTACTACGCCGCAGGAAGTAGCCATTGCAGATGCCATTAAAGCGATGAATATGTTTCTGCTTCCATCGGTGAATGTGCCTATATTGGGGGTGGTTGAGAATATGTCCTGGTTTACACCGGCAGAGCTTCCTGATAATAAGTACTACCTCTTCGGAGAAGGCGGTGGTAAACGGCTGGCCAAAGCGAGTAAATCGGTTCTGCTCGGGCAGGTACCGATTGTACAGAGCATCCGGGAATCCGGAGATGAGGGCAAGCCAGCTATTCTGCGTGATATACCACAGGCAACGGATGCACTAAAACAGGTAGCGAAAAACGCAGCCCGTCAGATTGCCCTAAGAAATGAAACGATGGATCCTACCCGGATTGTAAAAATGAATAATTAAGCGCCATGTCGAATACCCAAAAGCAAGAATTAATACAACGCATCGATAAGGCGCTCGATGAGGTACGCCCTCATTTAGCGGTCGACGGCGGCAATGTAGAAGTGGTCGACTTCACAGAGGACCATATCGTGAAAATTAAATGGTTGGGGACTTGTGAAAACTGCAGCATGTCTCTGATGACCATGAAGGCAGGGATTGAACAAACCTTAATTGGGAAAATCCCTGAAGTCAGCTCTGTCGAAGCTATCAATGGCTTAGGCGTTGGGTAGATAAGCGGTAGACGTATGGAGGAAAAGCCTCCTGTTTGTCATTCCTCATCAACGAGCACTACCACTGATCGTGCATTCACATAAACACTGCCTCCGTGCACAATGGGTGCCTCCCCGGAGCTGATAATATCTTTGGGGCTTGTGGCGGCAGTATTGATGATGCGTTTCCACGGTTTCCCACCCTTAGGCTTTGGGATTTGAAAGTCCAGGTGTTCCCAATAGGCATTTACCAATACGTGCATACGATAGCTGTACCGGGCATTCTTTAGGGTGTAAGATAAAGTGTGTGAGTGATAGCTCCAGTCCGGGTCGTTATTGCGGGTCCCCCCAAACCGGCAGCGTGATCCACCTAGCGCTTTCAGGCTGTTCCAGTAATAATCCTCCTGAAAATAAGGCGTTTTTAAGTTAAGCTGAATGAGTGCTTTGACGAAGCTCAGCAAGTCTTGTTGCTGTTCTACTTCATCCCAGTTAAACCAGCTGAGTTCATTATTCTGGCAGTAGGCATTATTGTTGCCACCCTGTGTACGGCGCACTTCGTCTCCCATGAGCAGCATAGGAGTGCCTTGGCTTAATAGCAATAGCGTCAGATGGTTTTTGATTTGACGAAGCCGAAGTTGACGTACGAGAGGATCATTAGTAGGGCCCTCTGCACCACAGTTCCAGCTATGGTTGTCGTTGTGGCCATCCCGGTTGTCTTCCCCATTATCCCAGTTGTGCTTTTGGTTGTAAGAAACCTGGTCATTTAGGGTAAATCCATCGTGACAGGTCGCGAAGTTGATACTCCGGTTGGGGTCGCGGAGCAATTTTCCGAATAAATCAGGGCTGGCATTAATCCGGTTGGCAATAGTGCGCGTCACGCCTTCGTCCCCCTTTATAAAACGCCGGATATCATCGCGGTAAGCACCGTTCCATTCCGCCCATTTGTCCCCAACGAAGTTGCCGAGTTGATACTGCTGTACATCCCAGGCCTCTGCGATGATTTTAGCAGGTGCTAATACCGGATCAGATTCAATCTCCCAGAGAATAGGCGGGTTTTGTACAGAGCGTCCTGTTTCATCTCTGGATAGGATGGAAGCCAAGTCAAAGCGGAAACCATCAATGTGCATTTCATCTACCCAGTACCGGAGGCAGTCCCGGATAAAGCGGCGAACTACAGAGTGGTTGGCATTAAGGGTGTTGCCTGTACCAGAGTAATTGCGGTAGTTGTACTGTTCATCGAGCATGTAATACGCCCGGTTCTCGATACTTTTGAAGGATAGGATAGGGCCATCTTCGCCTCCTTCTCCGGTATGGTTGAAGACGACATCCAAAATCACTTCAATACCGGCCCGGTGCAACGCTTTGACCATATCCCGGAACTCATTAACAGCTTCGATGGGGTCATCTGTACTGGCATAACCAATATGCGGGGCAAACAACGCGATTGGAGCGTAACCCCAGTAATTGGTGAGGTTCGGGTCTGGCACATCAGCAGGGTCAAACTGCTGTACCGGCATAAGTTCAACGGAATTGATCCCCAGTTCCTTTAGGTACGGGATTTTTTCGATGAGCCCACGGTAGGTACCCCGCAGCTTATCACTGAGGCCCGAGCTGGGATGACTGGTAAAGCCTCCTACGTGCAATTCATAGATGACGGAATGGGAGTAGGGGTAATTAAGCGGCCGGTCGCCTTCCCAATCGTAGTTGCCTTCCTGCACCACAACACTCTTGATTGATTTGGCAGTATTGTCTCCGGGCTCGATGGCGGCTTTCCGCTCATAGTTCTCCATGACGACTGCTTTGGCGTAGGGATCGATAAGGAGTTTGTTGCCGTCAAAATAATAGCCAATCTCTGGGGCATAGGGGCCATAAATTTTCCAACCATATAGCTGTCCTTCCTGAATGCCCTCTACAAAAACATGCCAGTAATAAAACGTTTTATTCACCTCGGGGTCCAGCCGAAAGACCTTGGATGGCGTGCTGTGGTCTTTGGTATCGAACAACAACAGCTCAACGGCAGAGGCATGCTTGGAGAAAATACTGAAGTTACTGCCCGTAGGGTACACCGTAGCTCCCAGAGGAGCACTTCGACCAGCTTGCGATTGATAAGACATAGGGAGGAAGTGTTTTTTCGGGCCTGAAGATAAGAACGTTCTCTTACAAAATGTCGTCAAACTCATCTTCCTCCTCATCAGGCTGCAGTCGTTCAAGGGCATCTTTGTGGATGCGGTACAACCGGGCCATTTCAGCGGTGACTTCCTGGATGAAAGTGGCATCTACCAGCTGCCGGATATCCCCAACGGAGTTAATGAAGTCTCCACTTCTAAATTTGTAAGCTTGTTCGAGGGTGCCGTCCTCAAACTTTACAGTAAAACGGTTGTCCATCTGGAAGATAGTAATCTTCAGTTTGGGGTGCTCAATATAGCCGGCGATGCGCATATGCTAAAAGGTTTGAATGTAAGCCGTAATGGCTTTATAGACAGTTGAGAGTTCGGGATGGTTCGTTAGTTGTTGCAAATGGCGGTCTATGGTTTGCTGATCGCCCCGGATAGCGGGGCCCGTTTGAACGGATCGGGGTTCATTTTCAGTGCCTTTCCTGACAGTAGCGTTGAGTAGTGGTGTGAGGATTTCCTGAGGGAGGTTGGCACGTTTAGTCAGCTCGTGGCTGGCTTGAAGTAAAGCATTGGTGAAATTATTGATAAACACAGCCGTGAGGTGCAGTACCGCGCGCTGCTCATCGTCTACAAAATACACTTGTTGGCTTATCGTTTGTGCTAATTGCTGTAATTCTTGTTTGACTTTCGGAGAACTGCCATCTATACACATTGGGATTTGCTGGAAATCGGCGGGATAGTCCCTGGAAAGGGTCTGAAGGGGATAAAAAACGGCGTAATCCGAACCATGTGGCGCTAAAACAGTGGAAGGTGTTGCCCCGGAAGTATGAGCCAATATTGCGCCTTTCGGGAGGTACTCTGATAGCTCTGCGGCGATACTTTCAATGGCATCGTCGCGGACCGCAATCAAAAAAAACCGGCTTTCAGGGCTGATCTTACTTAATTGGTTTATAGGTTCAGCGCCTACCAGGTTGGCCACGGTTTTGGCATGCTCGAGCTGACGGCTGTAAATTTGCTGAATCTGGTGCCCGGCAGCGTACAGCGCCCGAGCCAGGTGGCTGCCCACATTACCAGCACCAATAATGGTAATATACATATCTGGGGTGGTTATTTTCGCGGCCCAAACAGCAGACTGCCAATCCGGACCATTGTGCTGCCCTCTTCCTGCGCAATCGGGTAATCACCAGACATACCCATTGAGATTTCCCGGAAGTGAGGCTGATCGTTGAAGTAGTCTGCATGCAAAGTGTCGAATATCTTGTGCAGGGCCTGGAATTCCCGACGCACTTTTGCGTGGTCATCGGTAAAGGTAGCCATGCCCATTACACCGCAAATACGTACGTTATTGAATTTTTTGAAGGCATCGGCATCCAACATGGCTTTGGCTTCGGTGAGGTCAAAGCCGAACTTATTTTCTTCTTCAGCAATATGAAATTGCAAGAGGCAGTCTATGGTCCGATCGTACTGTTTGGCGCGTTTATTGATTTCCTTAAGTACTTTTTGCCGGTCTACAGAATGTACCAGGTGCACAAATTCAGCCATGTATTTGACCTTGTTGGTCTGCAGGTGCCCAATAAAATGCCAGCGGATATCCTCAGGTAAAGATTCGTACTTCTCTGCCATTTCCTGTACCCGGTTCTCGCCAAAGTCTCTTTGCCCCTCAGCATAAAGGTCCAGGATTTTTTCATTAGGCTTCGTCTTGGAAACGGCGACTAGTTGAGTGCCGGTTTGTTCGAGTTGTTGCTGCAGGTCTTTAAAGTTCATATTTAGGTAGATCGTCCTTTTTGTTATGCTTTTGACCGTTTGCCCATAGCGACGCGCGATCAATAACTGTCGGCTTTCTAGGAGTGCTTTTTCCTTTATCCAGCGTTGAGGAACCGCTGCCCTTAGCCCCACTAAGGGCAGGAACCCTCGCCTTGTCTAAAGAAAAAATCACTACCCTAGCCAAACACGACACTTATTAAACGCGCGTCGCATAAGGAATTTTACCGGTCAGGTCAAAATGAAGTTCCGGTACGGACTAAACACTTTAGCAGGGCCAAGGTTGTGCCTTTCGTTGCTGTGATACTGTCCTTAGCAGCCTGCCGGAGAGGCGCTCAATGGTCTACGAACGGCAAATGTTATTATGCACTTCGTTGCTCGTCAGTTACGCAGCTCAGGCTATGCTCCTTTTTTCCGACTTGTTCAGAACAATATTTGCTCGCTCTCGTCGCAGCAGCACATCTCCGACAGGCTGCCAGTCTCTTGATTAATTCCTACCTTTAGAGCAAAAATACAGCCCTATGCAGATACTCGACGGAAGAGCACTGGCGAAGACCATCCGGGAAGAACTGGCCAAAGAAGTAAAGCAACTGACCGCAAATGGACAGCGTCCACCGCATCTGGCCGCTGTTTTGGTTGGTGAAGACCCTGCCAGCCAGGTTTATGTACGGAACAAAGTCCGCTCTTGTGAAAAAGTCGGATTTGAATCTTCTCTGGTCCGGTTGGGCGTTGATGCAACGGAGGCGGAGGTGCTGAAAGTGGTGCAGGATTTAAATACAGATGAATCAGTGGATGGCTTTATCGTGCAATTGCCTCTTCCCAGCCACATCAATGAAGAAACGGTAACCCTTGCCATTGACCCCAAGAAGGACGTGGATGGTTTCCACCCGGTCAACTTTGGCCGTATGGCACAGAGTTTACCGTGTTACCTGCCCGCTACACCTGCAGGTATTCTTGAGATGATTCGCCGGTATGAACTGCCAACCGAAGGCAAGGAAGTAGTGGTGCTTGGCCGAAGCAATATTGTGGGTACGCCAATGGCTATCCTTCTTTCCCGGAAAGGCTATCCCGGTAATGCTACAGTAACGCTCTGCCATTCCCGGACAAAGGATCTTGCGGCACACACTCGCCGGGCAGATATACTTGTTGCCGCCATTGGTATCCCCGAATTTGTTAAACCAGAAATGGTGAAAGACGGCGCTGTAGTCATCGACGTGGGTATTAACCGTGTGGAGGCTCCTGAGCGGGAAAAAGGTTACCGCCTTTGCGGTGATGTAGATTACGATGCTGTTGCCGAAAAAGCTTCCTGGATTACTCCGGTACCCGGTGGCGTAGGACAGCTGACCGTTGTGTCTCTGCTTCTGAATACCCTGCGTGCTGCCCGGGGCGAAGTCTACTAACACTTGTCCCCCTGCGCCGCTGTCCGGTTGCAGGCAGGTCGGATTACTTTCTGATTTTCAGCGGCTTTGGTAAGACTTCCAAGCCCTGAATCCTGAACCTCGAACTTTAACATCATGGATTACTACCGCTATATTATACAAGCCGATGCTCCCTCCCGGGAAATCATTTTGGCTTTTCTGGGAGAACTGCCCTTCGATACCTTCGAGGAGACTGAAGATGGGCTGCACGCCTACCTGCGTGCTGATGCCGATGCTTCTGCCGTGGAACAGCGCCTAACTGATATTTCCGGTAAGCTGTCCTTTTCTTTTAAGCGGGAACTGGTCAGGCATCAAAACTGGAATGCCATTTGGGAGTCCAATTTTCAGCCCATTCGGGTAGAAGGCTTCTGTGGGGTGCGCGCGCCCTTTCATGAGACCATGAAGGGGGTCCGCCACGAAATCGTCATCAATCCCGAGATGGCTTTCGGTACCGGGCACCATGAGACCACTCACATGATGATCGCTCAGATGGAGGGGCTGGATTGGAAAGATAAATCTGTTTTTGATTATGGTTGCGGGACCGGTATTCTGGCGGTTCTGGCAGACCTGCTGGGCGCAACAGCAATTGACGCTGTAGATATTGAAAAACCCGCCTTTGAGAGTACGCTGGACAATGCCAGGCGCAATGGTGCTAAACATATCGAGGCTTATTTTGGTGACCTGTCAAAAGTGCCGGTGCGCACCTACGATATTATTTTAGCAAACATTAACAGAAACGTAATATTAAACTCTCTTGAGGCGTTATATAGCCGCTTGAACGCTGGCGGAAAATTGCTGGTTTCGGGTGTTTTGCAGGTGGACGAGGCTATGGTGAAGGAACGGGCAGCCCAGGTTGGGTTTGAATGCCTGAAAACAGCCCACCGTGGTGATTGGTGCTGCCTGCAGTTTGAGAAAAAATAGCATCATATAGCATGGCCAGACGTATTACCCTTTTTCTTTCCATTCTTTTTCTATTCACGTATTCCCTGACTGCTCAACGCCTTGAGCGTTTTTCTGAAGACCACGCGGAGTTCATCCGGCAACTGGAAGAGTACATGACTTCCAGCAAGCGGGAAGTCCTGGAGGATGCCTATAAAGAATTTGCTGATGTCTTTTCCAGTGGCCAGTTTACAGAGGAAGAGGTTCAGCAAATCCTTAAAACGGGGAACGCCATGCTGGAACAGCGGATGACGGCGGGCCCCTATTTCCAAAATTACCTGCGTGCCCTGACTAAGGTGAAAAACACAAAGGATCCTGCCCGGATATTTCAGGAATGGCACACCGTTCTTGACCAAACGCTTGCCAGTATCGAAAACCGCAGATTACGGCCCTTTGATGATTTACTGGAATTTTCCACCCAGTTCTTTGAGCGCCGGGCACTGCGCTATTCCGACTCCGGAGGTACTTCCTGGTTTGCTTATACCGATGATTTTAATTTCAAATTTGAAAATGGACAGCCCATCGTTGCCTTTGAATCTCTGGATCTCATGGCGCAGCGGCGAATAGACTCTATTTTTATTTATCAGACCTCAGGGGTGTATGAGCCCGTAGAGCGCATGTGGCGTGGTAATGGTGGCCGGGTAACCTGGGAACGGCATGGTTTGCCGCCAGGCGTATTCGCTGAGCTTGGAGTGTATGAATTTGAGGCCATAAAGAGTTTGTACACGGTCGAAGATGCGAAGATGCACTATCCCGTCTATTTTGGCAACCGGGTGGTCAACGGCACCTTTAGCGATAAGCTCGTCTCTGGTAGTGATGCAGTGGGAGGTTCTTTTCCACGGTTCGAATCAACGGAGCGAATGGAAGTCAGTAATATCGGTGAGGGCGTTGCCTTTGAAGGTTATTTCAGGCTACATGGTACCACCGTTTATGGCTTTGGTAATCAAAAGGAGCCGGCAACGATCAATATTCAGGATGCCAACAGCACCGCTTCCTTCCGTGGCGCCTCGGAGCTGTTCACCATCCGCCGGGAGGAACGGATTGCCGGGAGTGGGGTAGAAGGTGTGTTGTATTTCGGCAACGATTCTATCTATCACCCTTCGGTAGACGTCCGGTTTGAAATCAAGGAACGTGAAATGACGCTCTCCCGTGGGGAAGGTGCTGCCGATCAAAACCCCTTCTTTAGTTCCCTGCACAGTATAAATCTTTACGCCAATTCCATGACGGCCTACCTGAATGGTGATTCCATTGCCATCGGACGGAGCAAGTTGCCCTATCAGCGTAAGGAAGATGTGATCTTTGAATCGCTCAATTACTTTACAGAGCAGGATTACCGGCAACTGCAGAGCATCGCAACGGTTAATCCCATTGCGATACTTAAGGTAATGTATGACAATAATGGTGGAGTTAAGAAAATGCCCGCTGCCGACGTTGCCCGCCGGCTTAACCCGAAGTTTGGGATTGAAAATATCAAGAGCCTGCTTTACGATATGGTATCCCGTGGATTTATTAATTACTATCCGGAAGACGAGATCGTGGAGGTGAAGGATAAAGTTTTCCTGTATGCGGATGCCTACCGGGAGTTGGTGGATTTCGACGTACTGCGTATCCGTTCGGTTACCGACAGCACTAACGCGGTCATGAACCTGACCAACAACAGTATCGATGTGCGCGGTGTCGATCAGGTGGAGTTTAGCGCCAAACAGCGCGTGGCTATGAAGCCGGAGGGAGACCATTTGCTAATGCAGGGCAACCGGAATATCGACTTTGATGGCCTTCTGTTTGCAGGGTTGACGCAGCTGGAGGGTAAAGATTTCCACTTTAAGTACGAGCCCTTTCAGGTAGACCTGGACTCTGTGCGCTTTTTTGACCTTTTTGTACCTACAGGGAAAATGATGAAGAGCGGAGAGCCCGAGGCGCTGTCTATCGGCTCCCGGCTTGAGCATTTGACCGGCGTTCTGCTTATTGATGCGCCTTCCAATAAGTCCGGAAAAGAAAGCATTCCGATGTTTCCGTCCCTGCAGAGCAAGGACTACTCCTATGTTTTTTACGACTACCCATCGGCGCAAAAGAAAGCCTACACCCGTGACTCTTTTTACTTTGAGGTCAACCCTTTCAGCTTCAACCACCTGGACTTCTATACCCGGGAGGACGTGCAGTTTGAAGGGACTTTGTATCCAGCGGGCATCTTCCCGCCCTTTGCTGAAACCGTTAGTTTGCAAGAAGATGAATCCCTGGGCTTTATCCACGAAACAGAAGGGGAAGGGTATACGGCTTACCTGGAGCGGGGCTTGTTCAAGGGAGAACTTGCGTTAAGCAATTCTGGCTTATTGGGCAAAGGCAATCTTACCTATCTGGGGGCTTCCATTGACTCAGAGGATATGATCTGGATGCCTATACAGATGCTGGCGAGTGCAGAAGAGTTCAACCTGGAGGAATCTAGAGCGGAAGGGCTGGAAGTGCCTCAGGTGCGAGGTGTTGACGTAAATATTGACTGGCGCCCTTACCAGGATAGTATGTATATCCGGTCAGCCGAAGAGGCGTTCACGCTTTTTCCTGAAGAAGCACATACGTTGGATGGTACGCTCATCCTTACACCCGGTGGCCTCAAGGGGGATGGTGTTTTCGATTGGGAAACCGCGACTATGGTGTCTGATCTGTTCTCTTTCGGTGCCTATAGCTCCAAAGCCGATACCACAGCGGTGAAGATTAAAACCCAGGACCTGGATGATATCGCGCTTGAAACAGATGATGTACAGAGCGACGTGGACTTCGATGAGCAGCTAGCGACATTTAAAGCGAATAAAGACTTTCTGGAGACCAGTATGCCCGCGATTCAGTACAAGACTTCTATTAATGAATTTACCTGGGATATGGCCGATGAGAGTATCACCTTTAAAGCTGAGGTAGAGGAACCTGGTAAATTCACTTCTATTCATCCCGACAAAGACTCCCTCAACTTCCAGGGAGATGAAGCTTTTTATGATCTGAAAACCGATGAACTAAGTATAAGCGGTGTGCCCTTTATGATCGCGGCTGATGCGTTCGTCTACCCCGATAGTGGCTTCGTTAAAATTGGTGAAAATGGCGAAATGGCAACCCTTGAAAATGCAAAAATCATAGCCGATACGCTCAACCAAAACCACGTTATTAAACGGGCGACGGTAGATGTTAAAGGCCGGCGCTACTACAAAGCCTCTGGCTTTTATGAGTACAACGTTGGTGACCGGGAGCAGGAGATTGAGTTTGAAAATATTGTAGGCCAGCCACTTGGCAAAGGTGCCTACGATGAGCGTCCGGTGGTCACTGTCGGAGAGGGGGAAGTAACGGAGGAAGATGAGTTTTATATTGACCAGCGTACAGAATTTCAGGGAAAGATCGGACTGCGGGCGGAGTCCAAAAATCTAAGTTTTGACGGCTTTGCCCGGTTGGATTCAGAGCGCCTGCCTTACCGTTACTGGTTTACTGTTCAAAGTGAAGCAGATAAGAGTGACTTAGCTATTAGCTATGACGAACCCAAAAACCTGGAAGGTCAGCCTTTGGCTACAGGCTTCTTTCTGAGTAAAGAAACGGCTGAGATGTACCCCAGGGTGATGATGCCCCTGTTTTTTAGAAAGGACCGTCAGATTCTGCCTGTCAAAGGGATTTTTAAGTACAATCGGGAGAAAGATTATTTCATCTTTGGGGATTCTGTACGGATTCAGACCAATAGTATCCGCGGCAATCAGCTGACCTTCTGGAATAGTTCGGGAAAGCTGGAGGGTAAAGGGCAATTCAACCTGGGCTCAGGGCTTAACTACGTAAGCATTGATGCCTCTGGCGTGATGGAGTCCAGATACGAGGAAGTTGTCAACCCTGAGGAGATGATTATTTCCGATACTATGTCTCTTATTCCCTCGATAGGGCAGCAGGAAGAAGGCGTACAACGCTATGAAATCAATGCGGAGTTCATGTCGGGAGTCAAGTTGATCATACCGGACAAGCTCCTGAAGATCATGATGAACGACATCGAGTCTATGAGCTTTGATGCCAAGCCTATTGTGTATCTGACCGAGCTGGATTTTTACCGGGAGGCGCTGATGAATATCCTGCCTCCGGGTGCAGAAGCCAAAGAAGCGCTGGCCACACTGGGTAACGGAATCCTGGATATTCCTAAAAAGATCAACCCTTACACCTTCCTCTTCTCAAAAATTCCAATGAAGTGGGATGCGGAGTACCAGTCTTTTGTTTCTAAAGAAAATAAAATCGGTGTGGTATCTGTTGATGGAGAGCCACTCAATAAGGTACTGGAGGCTTATGTAGAGTACAAGATGCCTACAAATGAGGACGACCGTCTTTATATTTATATCAAGTCGCCCAGCGAGTTATTCTATTTCTTTGGTTTCAAGCAGGGCATTATGAGTATGACTTCCAATAATCCTGAATTTATGGATGCACTGGGTGGAATGAAAAGCAAAGAGTTGATTACAAAAATGGATGACGGTAATACCTATGAAATGCAGGCGGTTGATGTCGGCTCGGCACGGCTTTTCCTGAACCGGGTGAAGGCCGCACAGCAAAAGTAATGACAAAGCTCACTTAAAAGTATTGAGGTCTATCAGAGATAGAGGGGCTATTGGTCTCTATCTTAAAGGGTATCATTATTCAGTTAATTTGCATACAATGATCTTTCTGGAAATACTTCAGGCTAAAGCCGTTTTTATGTTGCTGCTGTTATTGACAGTGGTTCTTCCCGCCTGGGCGGTTATTACTTACTACCGCCGAAAGGAAAAAGATAACCCTTCAGATAAGGAGGAAGAGCAGTAATATTAGGGTAACTAAATATTATTTACGACTATTTGGTGACAAAGGTCATTTTCCGGATTTGCGAACGGCCGTATTATTGGTGTGAAAACAGGGCGCAGGGCGCCTTATTTTTTCATAAAAATGCAAACCCATGTTTCTATTAAATCTTTATGCCGCCAAGGTTGCATTCATCGCAATGGTTGTTTCTCTGATTGTGATCCCGGCCTGGATTCTGTTGGTCGCTTTTACAAAGAAGAAAGGTAAAGCCGACAACATCAACGCTCCGTCCGAAGAAGAAACGGCAAAGAATGATCCGGCAGAAATGGTATGACTTTATCAGGTAACCCTTAAAATACAGAGCCTCAGGCGAAAGCCGGAGAAGCCTATCTGACTTGCCTGGCTTTTCTTATTGGTAATACCGGTGTCATTTTTAGTCCAAAATGCTGCATAGCGCAGGGCTATTGACTATCTTTGATCCAGATTTTTATTATTTGAAAGTTGCTTTTTGAGGATTGCGGAATAAGCGTCTCAATTCAGCATCAATTTATGAAGGTTCTATGCCTGCAGTCGAGACCTAAATCTGGAAGGTCTCCTGATCAACAAACGATTACTTACTTCTCTACGCTAATTATTCTCCAAAATGAATATTCAAGACATTAAATTCAGCCGCGATAAGGGGCAACGGGAATTTGCTATGGCCCTCCGGAAGCGGGTCAATGATTATTTTACTGAAAATAATATTTCCAAGCATGCCAACCTGGCGATGGTGACTAAAACCACTGTACTCGTTGGTCTGTATGCTTTGCTCTACGGTTCTGTTGTTGGCGGTTTCATAACGAACGCCTGGATGGCAATTGCAGCCTGGACTATTCTGGGCGTTGTTACCGCAGGTATCGGTTTCTCAGTTATGCACGATGCCAATCATGGTGCGTACAGCCGGAATAAATACGTCAACGCTACCCTGGGATGGGTGATAAACCTTATTGGTGGATTCTCTGCCAACTGGAAAATTCAACACAATACTTTGCACCATTCTTTTACGAATGTGCACGGTATGGACGAGGATATTGATGCAGGAAAGTTGCTGCGTTTTTCTCCGGATCAGGAACGCCTGTGGTTCCATAAGTTTCAGCACTTTTATGCATGGTTCCTGTACAGTCTGATGACACACATGTGGATCACGACAAAGGACTTCCAACAGCTTATGCGTTACCACCGAAGCGGCTTGCTGGAGCAGCACGACATGTCCTTCCGCAAGGTTTTTACAGAGTTGATTTTTGTAAAGGTCCTTTACTACATCTACCTATTAGTGATTCCGTTGGTTTTTTCTCCGGTTAGCTGGTGGGTGACCCTTATAGGGTTTGCAATGATGCACTTTGCACTGGGCTTTTTGCTGGGCTGTGTTTTCCAAACTGCCCACGTCATGGAGGCCGCCATTTTCCCAACTACAGATGAGGAAGGCAATTTGGGGCACAACTGGGCGGTTCATCAATTAATGACGACGACAAATTATGCCCCGAATAACCGGATACTATCCTGGTTTGTTGGTGGTTTGAACTATCAGGTAGAGCACCACCTGTTCCCGAATATTTGCCATATCCATTACCGTAAGATCTCAAAGATTGTTCGGGAAACGGCAGAAGAATACAACCTTCCGTACAACAGCCTGCCGTCGTTCCGTTCCGCATTGCGTATTCACTGGAATATGCTCCGCAACCTGGGCACAGGCAAGCCGATGCCTAAGATAGCGGTATAGGTTCAGGAGTTTTTGCCGTAAAAGGTTTGTTTGTAGCTCGGCATAGCCGGTTCGCGACCTTTCCAGCTGTCAGGTATATGCTTGACAGCTGGTTTCATTTTCTGGATAGCCCTTAGTATATCTACCCGGCTAATCTGCCCTACCAACTTGCCATCTTCCAGTACTGGTAGTCTTTTATACCCACTGTGCACAAATTCGTAAGCAGCATCCAGTATAGTCTTTTTGGCATCTATGTGCTTTACCGAGGCCGACATATAGTCCCCTACCTTTATTTTTGCAGAGGAAGGTTCGTGATTGTAAGGGCCCTCAATTAGAATGCGGAGGCAGTCTGCCTCGGATAGCATACCAATGAGCTGCTGCTTGTCGTCGAGTACGGGAGCACCGGATATTTTTTTCTTCAGCAGGATGTCAATAACTTCCCGAATGTCCATGTCGGGATGAAAAGTGACGAGATTAGTCGCCATATAGTCGGTAATAGGTGGGTATGGATTCATTTTTATTTTGTTTAGTAATATAAGCTTACAATAAAATGTTGACTGAAGCAAGTTTTTAGAAATGAGTTTTGATTATAATAAATTATAGATGGTTTTTACTGCCGTTTTGTTCCTGGCAATGTGGGTCAGCATACGGGTAAAAGTAATCAGCAAAAGCGGTGCTGCCGCTGGAGGGCTGGTGGCTACAGGTATGTACCTTGGTGGCGGATGGATTGGCGTGGTACTGCTGGGCATGTTTTTAGTAGCCGGTTCCCTGGCTACCCGCTGGCAGCGATCTGAAAAAGAGGCGCTGGGTGTAGCTCAGGAATCTGGTGGTCAGCGTACCTGGATCAATGCATTAGCTAACGGTAGTGTAGCTGGTGTCTTAGGTCTGCTGGGATGGGCTGCCAACTGGGAAATACCTTTGGTTTTTCCAATGATGGCTGCAGCGATTGCCAGTGCAACTTCGGATACCTTGTCGTCGGAGTTAGGCAATCTGTATGGTCGTCAATATTGGAATATTCGGAACTGGAAACCCGGACGCAGGGGAGAAGATGGTATGATTAGCCTGGAAGGCACACTATTTGGTGTGGCAGGCAGTCTGTTAATAGCCATACCGGTAGGTTGGCAGACACAGTCGGTTAAGATGGCAATAATAGTAGCTGGTGCGGGAATGATCGGGAATTGGACAGACAGTGTGCTGGGCGCAACTTTGCAGCGGCAGGGCAGGCTAAACAATCATACCGTGAATTTTTACAGCACATTGATCGCGGCATTCGCAGCCGGTCTGCTTCACAGTTTTTGAGAAAAATACCAGCTGGTCCACCCCACAAGTGCACAAAGGACCGTGCCCCAGGCAATATCAATTAACACAATGGGCCATGGCCAGTCCTGCAGCACCGCGCGGTTGGTCAGTTCATAAGTGCTATAGGTAACCATACCGAAGAAAGCACCACGGAGCAGTACGTTCGTACCTGAATTGCTGGTGCCGGGCTGTACCACAAAAAAGACGACGCCTGCAAGAAAAATAATATAGAAAAGAATAGCGGCGGTCCAATCGATGTCCGACCGCATATGCTGCTCCAGGTATTTCGCATAAACACCCTTTGCCACTACTCCTAACCAAAGCAGGTCCAGTACAGTAAAAGCAGCTGCGGCAACAAGAAAAGGTTTGAGGTAAGCCATCGTAAAGGTTGAAGGGGAAAAAAGGCTGAGTGCTTTCACCGGAAAGCACTCAGTTTATCGTGTGGGGACTTTGGTCTACTAATCGGAAACTTGTCCCGGTGCACCGGGACAAGTTTCCGATTACAAAAGCCCCAGCACGCTCTTACTCTACAGTGCTGATTTTGAAAGGGACTGCTGTGTCAGCCCAATGAAGCGTTACCGCTTCATCGCTGACTGCAAACATCAGCATTTCAGCATTTTCTTCCAGCGTTTCCGGTGTTACCTCAACACGCAGGGCATCCATGCTCTCATCGTAGTCGTAGGCGCCCCATTGTTCAGCTTCTTTATTGAAAATTATAGTCCAGGCGTCCTTCCCGGGAATCGTGAACAATGCGTAGGTACCTGCACCCAGAGGTTCTCCTTCTACAATGACGTCCTCTGAAAAGGTAATCGTTGTGGCTTCATTTGCTCCCGTCCGCCAGATATTACCGTAGGGGACCAGGTCGTCAAAGATATTTCGACCTCGTGCCGATGGGCTACCATAGTTGACGGTCACCTTTGCGGAGCCAATAGTATTTTCTGCTGATCGGGGCGGGCTTTTCCGTGAAGATTTATCTTCTTCAGGTGCTTCCTCAGTTGCCGTTTCTGCTGTAGCAGTCGTGTCAGAAGCGGTATCCGTAGTATCGCTGCCTGCGCCGGCATTGCCGCAACTTGTTAGGGCAAGCCCAAATGCCAGGGCGAATAGTAAATGCTTCATGCTCATAACGTTGATGGATTGATTGGTTAAAAAGGTAAAATTACACTTTCTAATTCTCTTGACAGAGTAATGTTAAAATCAGGGATGGTGTTCAATACGAATGGCAGTTGTTTTGTATTTTCTTTTCAACATTTATTGCACCGGATACTTCGGTTGTGTATATTTGCGTCCCTGGTTAAGATAGGTAGAAGTATTATTAGATGCTCAAGCTGCCTGTTTTTTTACCAGAGCAAGAGCGGGATGTAGCTCAGCCCGGTTAGAGTGCTGGTCTGGGGGACCAGAGGCCGGAGGTTCGAATCCTCTCATCCCGACTACGGTTTTTATAAACCCGCTGTAAGTCAAATGCTTATAGCGGGTGTTTTTTTTAGTTATCGAATGGGTTGTCGTTTTTACCCTATGGCACAAAAAAGCCGTTGTGGTAACGGCAAAAAGTGTTGATGTCTTTACTATTCCAACGGCAAAAGTTGCTTTTTAAAGGCTAGCTCCTACCAATCCTCATCAGCTTCAGGCTTCTCAGCAAGGTATTTATACAGGTCTGCCGCAATCGCGTTAAACTCTCTTAGTGCCTGCCGCTTCATTGAATCCCATTGCCGTTTATTATATTCCTTGTCTATTCGGGGCCAGCTGGGCCAGTTATCGGGATAATTAGCGCCGTAATCAGCACCCTCGCCAAGTAGTGCTAGTCTACTATATTTGTATTGGATATTGTCTATCGTTATCCGGTATCTGCCTGGCTTAAACTCTAGCTTGATTCCATACTTGAAATTTCCTGCTTCTGCTTTTTTGCTTCCAAAGTAAAGCTCATTTGTCATACCATCACCTATGATAACCCCTTGCTCTTTATCTGACATTTGCAATACAGACTTACCTGAATTATATGTTTCAAACAACCACTGCTTTGCGTTGGAGAATAATGTTTCTTTATCGCCTCCAACCTCATATACCGATTGGAATATAGCCAATCCACCCTCTAGTTGCATTTCTAGCTCATCTGATTTTTCATTCTGACCAATTAGCAAAAATGGGGCTAGCACCATTGCAAAAACAAAAGCTAATGTTTTCATTAGAGTTTTTTTAGTTTCGTATTAACTAAGAAAGCTTTACAAACTAACAAATACTTTTGTTTTGTATCCCTGTATATTGTTTTCTTACTGGCATCCTTCCTCAGTAAGTAAGCATCCCCGGTTTTCAACAAGTCGGGCTCTAATATTTTTCGGTATTCCTTTGCATTTGTATATTTTCTTTGTTTGGTATAGCCTTTCATAAGATAAGTACTTAGCGTTCTGAAAATCTAGACCTAGTAATGTCGATTCTCTAAGACTAGTGTTTTTTGAAACTCGTGTTATCTATAAATACTCCCATTAATTTAGAATCAGCTAAATCTCCATTACGTAAATCTGCGTTTTAACCCATTAGCCGTATCACAACTATCTAGCACAAAAAAGCCGTTGGGGTAACGGCAAAAAGTGTTGATGTTTTTACTATGCCAACGGCGGTAAGGTCTCCAAAGATAAAAAAGGTCAAAGCCAAAGAGTTGACCTTTAGAAAGTCTTGACGTCCCCACTCCTGGGAAAAGCGAAGCAAATCCGCTCGTCCCGACTAATCAAGCAAGGGTCTTTCTGCGTAAACAGGCCTTCTTCGGGGTAGCGTATTAGTCTGTCTTTTCTTCCCGATTGTTTTATCAATTTAATTAACCTAATGTTCCTGCCATAGTATCCGCCCGTTTCAGGTCAGCAGCAATTTGATCACGCTGGTACTGGATCATGCTTTGTACGGAAGCTGGTAATTCGTTCTGCAGCTCTTGAAAAGCAGGGGCTAAAAACAAACGGGTGCCCTTCATCAGCCGATGAAGGGCACCCGTTTAAGGTCCTGATAGGCTACCGTCTAGAGAAACCGCTCTACTGGCGTGTATTCCAGTCCGAAAGCATCGGCGACACCCTTGTAAACCACTTTGCCGTCAATGACATTTAAGCCTTTTCTGAGCGGCTCGTTGTCTTTACAAGCCTGCTTCCATCCTTTATTGGCGAGCTGGATCGCGTAAGGCAGGGTAGCATTAGTCAGGGCGATAGTGGAAGTATAAGGTACGGCACCTGGCATATTGGCTACGCAATAGTGTACCACCTCATCAATGACGAAGGTAGGGTCCTGATGTGTAGTCGGCTTACAGGTTTCGATACAACCGCCCTGGTCTACTGCGACGTCTACGAGTACGGTGCCCGGAATCATGTCCTTCAGCATGTCGCGTGTAATCAGGTGAGGCGCTTTAGCACCATGTATGAGTACACCGCCAATGATGAGGTTTGCCCGCTTGATGTGCCTGCGGATATTCATCTCGTTGCTGTAAACGGTATTGACATTCGCCGGCATGACATCTGCGAGGTAACGCAACCGGTTCAGGTTGATATCCATAATGGTAACCTGAGCGCCCAGCCCGGCAGCCATTTTTGCGGCTTGCGTACCCACTACGCCACCACCGAGAATGAGTATTCTGCCTGGCTCAACACCAGGTACGCCACCCAATAGGACACCGGAGCCACCCATTGGTTTCTCTAAAAACTTGGCACCTTCCTGGATGGCCATGCGGCCCGCCACCTCAGACATAGGCACCAGCAGGGGCAGGCTGCCATTCGGGTTTTCTACGGTTTCGTAAGCCAGGCAGGTTGCCTTGCGCTCGATCATCGCTTTAGTCAGCGGTTCATAGGAGGCAAAATGGAAGTAAGTAAACAGGAGTTGGTCCGGTTTGATGAGGTTGTATTCCTCCTGAATCGGCTCTTTTACCTTGATGATCATTTCCGCCTTATCATAGGTGGCTTCGATACCAGGTAAAATTTGGGCGCCGGCAGCAACGTACTCTTCATCTTCGAAGCCGCTGCCTACACCGGCAGTTTTCTGGACATATACCTCATGGCCGTGCTTGGTCAGCTCCATGGCACCAGCGGGCGTAAGCGCCACGCGGTTTTCATTGTTCTTGATTTCCTTAGGGACACCAATTATCATAATCGCTAAGTTTTTTGCTCTTCGGTTAGGGGAATTGGAATAAAGCGCAAAAATAGTCAAAGTGGCGATAATACTGCACCTTGATTCGAATTTCCGACAGGAAAATAAATAGAGTTTATGCACACGAGTGGGCGCCGGCAACAAACAATTATAAAGCAAGGGTGGGATTATACGAAAATAGACGTATCAGAAACGGGCATGACACCCTTCTCCATCGCGACCTTAAACAAGTGCTGGATGGCAGCGCGGCCTGTTTCGCCTAAGTCGCGGGTGTAGTGATTGACATAAAGGTTGATATGCTTGTACATTACCGACTCTTCCATTTCCTGGGCATACTGCCTGACAAAGGATTTAGGTGCCTCAGGATGATCCATTGCATAAGCTACGCTGCGGGCTAAAACCCGGTCAATAGTTTTCTGTATTGCGTTGGGGAGGTTCCGCCTTACCACAATACCACCGAGCGGAATAGGTAGCCCGGAGGCAGACTCCCAGTAATCACCGAGATCCATTAGTTTGGTCAGGCCTTTATCCTGATAGGTGAAGCGATTTTCATGGATGATCAGGCCTGCATCGGCCTGACCAAGCAGCACTGCATTTTCAATATCAGAAAACAACATTTCCACCCGGTTTTGGGCGGCAGGAAAGGCCAGACTTAATAAGAAATTTGCAGTGGTGTACTGTCCGGGGATGGCAATGCGTGCTTTGTTGATTTCAAGCTCCTGCATTGGGGATTTGGCAATCAGCAGGGGGCCTACTTTTTCACCCAGCGCACTGCCTGCATTGAGGAGGGCATAGTGGGGCAGGAGATGGGCAAAAGCATGGTAACTGAGCTTAGTAATGTGGAGTTCCTGTCGGAAAGCCAGCTGATTGAGTGCTTCAACATCTTCAATGACTGGCTCAAAGGAAAGACCTTCGGTGTCAATTTTGCCGTGTAGCAGGGCATCAAAAATAAAGGTATCATTAGGGCAGGGAGAAAATCCCAGTGCAAGTTGCATGTATAGGGCAGCTTTGGTAATGATTAACAAAACGACAGAGCTGCCCTGTTGGTTGCAAGCGGTTAACGTAGTGCGCGCGACTTTTTTCCAACAGCAATAAAAGCAAGGGCGAGCACTAACATAGTTGTAACCGGCATGTTCATCAATTTTGAGATCTTCAAAAGAGTTATGTTCCAAATTCATTAAGCTTAGACAGGCTGTTGGCCGGAAAGGGTTGGGCAAAAATGATAAAAAGAGGTCAGTTTTTTTGCGGTAGGGTACGCTTTTGGACCTTTTTGTTTTATTATTACCTGTCAATCAGGTGTTTGTAGCTAAAATAATTGCGTAGATTTTTGTATAAAAGGTTGAACTAATAAGGAAGAGTGCCAAGCTGGCAGCTTAGTTGGCGAAAACCAGTCAAAATGGCGCTTTTGTCCAACTGGTATATATTTTGAGAGTAGAAAGGTGTTCATCAATCCCAACGTAACTATTTTAATTAACGCTAATAACTCAAATATATGAACCTCAATAATTTCACCATAAAGGCTCAGGAGGCCGTGCAGCAGGCACAGCAGATCGCGATGGAGCAGCAGCATCAAGCCGTCGAGCCCGCTCACCTGTTGAAGGGTATTCTGCAGGTAGATGAAAACGTGACACCATTTGTGCTGAAGAAGCTGGGTGTCAATTTCGAGAACATCAAGAAAGCAACGGACAGCATCATTCAGTCTTATCCAGGCGTAAGTGGTGGCAGTCAGTATTTGTCACGAACGGCTACCGAAGTCCTGCAAAAAGCCAACACTTACCTCAAGGAGTTTGGAGATGAGTTTGTAGCCCTGGAACACATCCTGCTTGCCCTGCTTAGTGTCAAAGACAGCACCACGCAGATGCTCAAGGATGCGGGCATAACCGAAAAAGCCCTGAAAGCAGCAATTCAGGAACTCCGCAAAGGAAAACGGGTGACCACCCAAAGCGCAGAGAATAACTACAATGCACTGGGCAAGTACGCTGTCAACCTGAATGAGATGGCACGAAATGGTAAACTCGATCCAGTGATTGGCCGGGAAGATGAAATTCGGCGTGTACTGCACATCCTGGCGCGGCGTACCAAAAACAATCCTATTCTGATTGGAGAGCCCGGGGTGGGTAAAACGGCTATTATTGAAGGGCTTGCACACCGTATCGTAGATGGTGACGTGCCTGAAGACCTTATGGACAAGGAAATTTTTTCTCTGGATATGGGTGCGCTCATCGCTGGCGCCAAGTATCAGGGAGAATTCGAAGAGCGCCTTAAGTCAGTGATCAATGAGGTCAAGACGGCGGAGGGCCAGATTTTCCTTTTTATTGACGAGATCCACACCCTGGTCGGTGCTGGAAAAGGGCAGGGCGCAATGGACGCAGCAAATATCCTGAAGCCTGCACTGGCAAGAGGGGAGCTCCGTGCGATTGGCGCCACGACCCTAAATGAATACCAGAAGTATTTCGAAAACGATAAAGCCCTGGAGCGCCGCTTCCAAAAGGTCCTGGTAGATGAGCCGGGCGTGGAAGATGCTATTTCTATCCTGCGTGGATTGAAGGAGCGCTACGAAACGCACCACAAGATTAATATTAAGGACGATGCAGTGGTAGCCGCGGTGCAGCTTTCCCAACGTTATATTACCGATCGGCATCTTCCGGATAAAGCGATTGACCTCGTTGATGAGGCAGCAGCGAAGCTGCGCCTGGAAATGAATTCTATGCCCGAGGAGCTGGATGAAGTAGAGCGCCGTATCCGTCAGCTCGAAATCGAGCGGGAAGCCATGCGCCGGGAGAACGATGAGGTGAAAATCAGTATCCTCAATGAAGAACTGGCGAATTTGGAAGAAGACCGCAATGCATTGAAAGCGCAGTGGGAAAGCGAGCGTGAGGTTGTCCTTGGTGTACAAAAAGCTAAAGAGAAAATAGAACGGCTAAAGCAAGAAAGTAGCAGAGCAGAGCGGGAAGGAAATTACACGGATGCTGCTGAAATACGCTACGGCCGCATTCCAGAGGAAGAGCAGCAACTTGAGGACTATATGCAAAAATTGCAGGATATGCAGTCCAATAACAAGTTGTTGGTTAAGGAAGAAGTAGATGCAGAAGATATCGCTGAAATTGTCAGCCGCTGGACCGGTGTCCCCGTCACACGAATGCTGCAGAGCGAGCGCGAAAAGCTGCTCCATCTCGAAGAAGACCTGCATAAGCGGGTTGTAGGGCAGGATGAAGGCGTGGAGGCAATCGCAGACGCCATCCGCCGGAGCCGGACTGGATTAAGTAACGAACGCCGGCCGATCGGATCTTTCCTCTTCCTCGGTACCACTGGTGTGGGCAAAACGGAATTAGCCAAGGCATTAGCAGAATACCTTTTTGATGATGAAAATCTGCTCACACGTATCGATATGAGTGAGTATCAGGAACGGCATGCGGTATCCCGGCTGGTCGGTGCGCCTCCGGGTTACGTCGGCTACGATGAAGGAGGACAGCTCACTGAGGCGGTCCGCCGCAAGCCCTACAGTGTCGTGCTGTTGGATGAAATCGAAAAGGCCCATCCGGACACGTTCAATGTCTTGCTACAAGTATTGGAAGATGGCCGTTTGACTGATAATAAAGGGCGGGTGGCAGACTTCAAGAACACGATCATTATCATGACCTCTAACCTGGGCTCAAATATCATTCGGGACAATTTCGCCAATATGGTGCCCGGTGAGGAAGAAGCAGTGATCGACGAGACCCGGGATCAGGTATTCGACCTGTTGAAGCATTCCGTACGGCCTGAATTCCTGAACCGTATCGATGAGACCATTATGTTCCGTCCGCTGTCCCGTAAGGATATCAGCAAAATTGTTGATCTGCAGTTGGAGGAACTACGTAGTAACCTCGCAAAACAGCAAATCCAGTTGACGGTAGCAGGCGCGGCAAAAGAATGGCTGGCGGATAAGGGCTATAACCCTGAGTTTGGTGCACGCCCGTTGAAGCGGATCATTCAGAAGAAGGTGCTCAATGCACTGTCTAAGCAGATGCTCCAACAAAAGATCAACCCGGACAGCAACGTTGTGCTGGATGTTTTTGATGATAAAATTGTGTTTCGTCAGCCCATTAAAGAAGAAGAGCTGATGGCGTAAGCCTTTGAAAGGCGAAACAGTTAGGTAAAAAAAGCCCCGGTAGAAGTTATAGCTTCTGCCGGGGTTTCTTTTTTTAGCGGATTGGAAAGGCTATTCGTATTCCATCATTTCCAACTGAGCCAATTCCCAAATCTCTATCGCATCCTCCAGCGCCGCTTTCAGGTCGACGTGTTTTTTAGCAACCTCTGCAGCATCATCTGAGAGGTAGAATTCAGGGTTGGACATGGTCTTTTCCATTTTTTTGATATCGGCTTCGATTTTTTCCACTTTTTTCTCAGCATTGGAAATGGCACGCTGCAAGCGTTTACGGTCTTCGTAGCTCAGCTCTTTTTTAGGCGGGGCTTCTTCTACTTGTTTAGCTTTTGGCTTTCCTGAGGATTGACTGATTTCGACATCCCGCATGTTATCAAGCTGGCGCTTCTCCAGGAAGTAATTAACATCACCCAGGTGCTCGTGCAATTTGCGGTCCCGGAATTCAAGCGTTCGCTCGGTCAGATTGCCCAAAAACTCCCGGTCGTGAGATACAATAATCAGGGTGCCCTCGTAGTCCTGGATAGCTTGCTTGAGGACATCCTTGGAGATGATGTCAAGGTGGTTGGTCGGTTCGTCAAGCACCAAAAGGTTGAAGGGGCGCAGGAGCAAACAGGCCAATGCCAGTCGGGCACGTTCTCCTCCGGAAAGTACGGATACTTTTTTATCGGCATCTTCTCCACTGAACATGAAGGCACCGAGAATACTTCGCAGTTGCGTACGCATCTCAGCCGGAGCGAAGTTCTCCATAGTTTCCAGTACGGTCAGTTTGGCATGCAGGCTGTCCGACTGATTTTGGGCATAGTAACCAATTTCCACATTATGGCCCAGCTCCAATTCTCCGCCCGTAAGGGTCAGTTCATTGACGATTATTTTGGCCAGGGTGGTCTTTCCTTGTCCGTTTTGGCCGACAAAGGCAACTCGGTCGCCCCGGTCCAGCTTTAGATTGACTTTATCTAAAACGTTAAGGGAGCTATAGCTCTTGGAGAGTTTTTTGGCTTCCAGCACCACTTGCCCGGACCGTGGAGCAGGTGGAAAGCGCAGGTTCATAGCTGCAGTGTCAAATTGTTCTACTTCGATGCGCTCGATCTTGTCGAGTTGCTTCTGCATCGACTGCGCCATCTTCGTTTTAGTGGCCTTGGCCATAAAGCGGGTGATCGTCCGTTCTTTATCCGCGATAACCCGCTGCTGGTTTTCGTAAGCCGCCATTTGCTGCTCGCGCCGCTCTTTACGCAATTCGACGTATTCGCTATAGGGGGATTTATAATCGTATACTCTGCCCAGCTCTACCTCTACCGTTCGTTTGGTGACATTATCCAGGAACTGCTTATCGTGCGAAATGACAATAACGGACCCGCTGTAGTCTTTCAGGAATTTTTCCAGCCAGATGATGGACTCGATATCGAGGTGGTTAGTCGGCTCATCCAGCAGCAGGTAATCGGGGCGTTGCAATAGCATTTTGGCCAGCTCAATCCGCATTTGCCACCCACCACTGAATTCATCAGTCAGGCGGTCCATATCAGACGGCTTAAAGCCAAGACCGGTAAGCACACGCTCCGCATCTGCTTCCATTGTCTGTCCGCCGAGTAGCAGAAACCGGTCATTGACTTCCGAAAACTCTTCCAACATCTTCATGTAAGAATCACTTTCGTAATCTGTCCGCTCTGTCATCTCTTTATTGAACCCTGCAATTTGCTTTTCCAGGCGGCGCACCTCATCAAAGGCTGTCAGGGTTTCCGCCATCACAGTTTTGCCCTTGGGCAGGCTCATCTCCTGATGCAAAAACCCAAGCGTGCTTCCTGATGGGCGGTCGATATTGCCATCGTGAGGTGACATGAAGTCAGCGATGATTTTGAGGAGAGTGGATTTACCTGCGCCATTACGGCCCACTAAGCCCACTTTATCCCGATCTGTAATCACCAGATTGACCCGGTTCAGCAGGGTGCGGTCCCCGTATTTGACGAATATATTATTGATGTTGATCATATTAATGCACTTTACAGAGCCCCCGGCTCCGTTATTTTGCCGCAAAGGTAAGAAATAGGTGTGATCTTTATCACCTCGCAAGCGGGTTGATCCGGTTACCTTTGAATCAAAACGGAAATGCTATGTCTGCTAATTGGGGAACTTACATCGTTATCTTTTTGATTATCGCCCATTTTGTAGTGGGTTTTGGTTTTTTAGTCAAAAAATTAAGCGGTCCGGCAAAGGAAAATCAGCCGGTTGAAGAAGAGGATGCCTCTGAACTCATCTAATCATCGAATTCTTACTATTTTTGGGGTAAATTGCCAGTGTAAACTGAACATTGATGAACTCCCCAATGCCGAACTATCTACTACTACTGCTTTGCCTGCTTAGTGCTCAACTCTCTGCACAAGGATTGGTCATTAACAATAACACCTGTGATATTGGGCTCAACCTCAAGGATGGAGGATGTGACCCCAGTTTGAATGTCATTCCTGACCCCGATGAGGTGGTTATCAATGTGAACGGTGCGCCGGGGACTGCCCTGGGGGTGGACGTCGCGCTACAGGAAGTACAGCTTATCATCCGGCATACCTGGGCCAATGACCTCGACTTATCCCTGCGTTCTCCGGCAGGTATTGAGGTGCCGCTTTCTTTTGATAATGGTGCAGGAGAGGATAACTATGGCAATCCCGATTTCCCGGACTGTGGTCAGCCTGCCCGGTTTACCATGAGCAGCTGTATCCCCGTGGAAGCTGCCGTGCCGCCATTTACCGCAGATGCCATCCGCCCCGAGGGAAGCCTTTACGATTTCAATGACGGGACAACGGACCCCAATGGCCCCTGGGAACTGGTCATTTGTGATGATGCAGAGGGCGATATCGGTCGGTTGGAATATGTGAACCTCGTCTTTGCTCCGCTCAACTGTCAGCCAGTGGAAACGGTAGAGGTCGCAAGTGCAGATACTACCACCGTTGTGCTGACCTGGACACCGGAAACGAGCTGCGGGAATACGATCCTCGAGTACGGACCCGTAGGGTTTACGCCTGGCACCGGGTCTTCTGCCGGAGGTGGGACGCTGGTCAGCTACAATGATTGCCCGCCCTTTACCCTCACCGGGCTGCAAGCCGAAACGACCTACGAGGTATATGTCCGTAAAGTATGCGCAGGCAATGTGTCAGACAACTCCTGTCCTGTCCTGTTTGCTTCCGGCTGCAACCCACCCGATATAACGCTGGCTACAGGCTTTGAGTCGGAATCAATCTGCGGCACGCTCTGCGATACCGACTGTCCGCTCACCGGTCCCTGGCAAAATAGCAGTCTTAACGATATTGACTGGCTGGTAGCTACCGGTCCAACCGCGACCTTCGGTACCGGTCCGGAGTCTGCTGCTGATGGCTCCGACCAGTATGTCTACCTGGAAGCTTCCGGTAACAACTGTGGAACGAATAAAACCGCTTATCTGGAGTCTGACTGTATCGTGCTGGATAAGCAAGGCACAGATACTTGTCATTTTTCATTTCAGTACCACATGTTTGGCGAAGGGATTGGTAGCCTGACTTTGGAAGCCTCAGCGGATGGTGGGTTTAGCTGGGCGCCGCTTTGGTCTCGTTCTGGCCCACAGGGCGGTGATTGGCAAAAGGCCTACATCGGATTCAGTGATTTTGAAAACGGCGATACGCTTCGCCTGCGCTTTGTTGGTCAGGAAGGCAGCAGTAGCCGGGGAGATATAGCCCTGGACAATCTGCAGTTTTATGGCGCGACCTCCCTGGGAGCCCCTGGCTTTACCTTTTACGTGGACGCGGATGCGGATGGTTACGGTGACGACAGTCAGCCTGTTTTCACCTGTCTGAATACCCCACCTACAGGCTTTGTCGCAGCAAACGGAGATTGTGATGATACCAATCCGGCTCTTAATCCTGGTGCTGAGGAAGTGGCTTGTAATGGAATCGATGAAAATTGCAACGGTATGATGGACGACCTCCAGCTGTCACCGCCAACCGTTATACATGATACGATCTGCTCCGGGGAATCTGCCCTGATTAGAGTTGAATCTGATCTTGACAACAGTTTATTTTTTTGGTACCCAACGGTAGAGGCAGAAAACTTCATTTGGTTTGGACCCAATTATTCGCCCGCAACGCTCTTGATCAATGACGGTCCCGAACCAGTGGTTTACACCTATTATGTAGAAGAACGCAGCCTGACTTGTATTTCCGCCAACCGGGCGGAGGTCTATGTGGTCGTTAACCCCACGCCAAATACTACTCAGCAGACTGTGCCGGAGGTGTGCCCCGCTGATTCTCTCAACTTGGAAAGTATTATTATTTCCGATGCCAATTTTACAGGCAGTGCAATCACTTTTCATACCGGCACACCAGCTATTGATGGCAACCAGCTACAGCAAACGGTTATCGCATCCGGTATTGGCAATACTTTTTACTACAAAGCCACCGCTAACTTTGGTTGTACCGATCAGGCCCCGTTGCAGATTGATTTTAAACCAGGGCCTTTATTGTCCTTCGTGCCCGCGGATTCCTTCGCACTTTGCCGGGAGGTCTCGGCTGACTTAGTGGTTCAGGCAAGTGGAGGCAATCAACCCTATGCCTATCAGTGGGGGACAGGGGCAGTAGATCCTGCAATCGAGATAGAGGCAGGTTTCCAGGCAGGGGTAACCAAGCTGTACCCGGTAACGATAACGGATGTCCAGGGCTGTTTTACCGCAGATACAGCCAGGGTGCGGACGATCGTTAGTATTGACTCACTGCGCAGCTTTGTAACCAATGTCAGCACCTGTGATGGTACAGATGGTACGATCACGCTTATTCCGCTATCGGGCGAGCCACCCTATGATTATAGCTGGCAGGGTACGAATGGCGTGACCGGTGACTCTTTGAGTGTATCTGACACCCTGGTGGTTAGTAGCTTGCCCCAGGGCAACTATCGGGTTTCTGTTACAGATAGTTCAAATGAGGGCTGTCGTCTCATCATTCGATCTGTATTGGTGAATGGGCCAGGGGCAGCAGTACAAGATGTCAACGTTGCTGATGTGAGCTGTGCCGGGAGCGCGGATGGGGAGATTTGCCTGACGGTGTCTTCCGGAAGCCCTGTCTTCGAATGGAGCAATGGTGGCGCTTCCGCCTGTATTGATAACCTGGAGGGCGGATTTTACAACGTTACGGTTACCGATGGGAACTGCCAGACTATTATTGACAGTATAGAAGTAGCGTCTGCATCTCCATTGCAGTTGAGTTTTATCAGCACGTCGCCTTCCTGTGCGGCAGCAGCTGATGGATCAATCACTGCAACTGGTTTTGGCGGAACACCACCGTACACTTTTTTATGGAGCAACAACATCAACTTCCCGGATCCCTTTGGACTGACAGCAGGGGTCTACACTCTGACGCTTACCGATAGTAAGAGTTGTGTGTTAGTGGAAAGCTTTGAGCTTCAGGCACCTGAGCCACTACAAATTCAGCTTTTAGATCAAAACGATATGCCTTGTGTGGGGCAGGAAACAGGGCGTATACTTGTAGGTGCCTCAGGCGGCACACCGCCTTATCGTTATCAGTGGCAGGATGGAAGCGATGCCCCTCTTCGGGTTAATCTGGATGAAGGTTCGTACAGCGTAACCGTTATGGACTTTCAGGGATGTACCGCTACTGCCGTTTATGATATTTTGGAGCCCGAGCCGCTGGTGCTGAGCCTTGCAGATACAGATAATCCGACTTGCGTAGGAGAAAAAAATGGTGCAATTACGGTTGTTGGAAATGGTGGAACTCCACCCTTTGCTTACTCCTGGAGTGAAACCGGCACCGATAGTATACTGACGGGTCTGGCCGTAGGTACTTATTTCGCTTATTTGACCGACGCTAACGAATGCCCCGGCGATACTTTGGAGATTCTACTCGCTGCCACTTCTGAGCCAGACTTTACAGCCGATATTGTCCATCCTTTCTGCGAAGGCCTTGAAACGGGGCGTATCTCCCTTAACCCTCAGGGCGTACCGCCTTACAGCTTCTCCTGGAGTAATGGTGCCGTTACTAATGAAATCGATCAACTACCCGTAGGCGAATACAGTGTACAGGTAGAAGACGGACAGGGGTGCCTTTATGATACCACATTCTTAGTAGAAGGGCCTCAGATCTTTGGAAGCGCAATCAATATTGTGCAGCCAGCTTGTGATAACACAATGGATGGTCTGATTAATGTAACAGCTACACAGACAGCTGGTGCTCCAATGATTCAGCCGCCGATTAGCTATCGCTGGAATGATGGTTCTCTGGGCCCGAACCGCGTTGGTATTGGCGATGGAGATTACGTGGTTTCTATTTCAGATGGGCGGGGTTGTGAGCTGGTAAGCGATACGATACCTATTGTTAGTCCGGCCTCTCTGGAGATCGGTCTTGAAGGCTTTGGCCTAATTGCTTGTCGCGGAGACTCTACCGGCTTTATTGAGGTTGATACCCGAGGCGGCACGCCCCCCTATGGCTATAGCTGGATTGGAACAGGTATAGAGACAGAGGACCTGTTTAATATCCCCGCTGGTGCCTATCGGCTGGTTGTGGATGACGGGAATGCCTGCTCTTATGATACCACTTTTATTCTTGAGGAGCCACCCGCTTTGACGGTTTCAATAGACTTGGAAGCAGAGGATATTTGTGAGGGTGGAGAGGTTGATAAACTCATAGCCGTTGTGAATGGAGGGGTGCCGGGCTACCAATACGACTGGAGTAACGGCAATGATCAACCGGAAATTCCTAATCCGGCTCCGGCTGATTACGGGCTAACGGTCACAGATACCAATGGGTGTGAACGGGAAGCCTTGCCAGCTAAGGTCAAGGCCTTAGCCGCTGCGTTTGAATTGGATACCTTTTATACAGTCGATGTGAGTTGTAACGGGGCGGCAGACGGCTGCGCGGTGGCGAGCGTCTCGGGAGGTTCTGCCAATTATCAATTCCACTTTAGCAATGGCTATATCGAAGTGACCGATACTAATACGGTCTCTATTTGTAATCTTAGCCCTGGCAATTACCGGGTGACCGTAACTGATTTGTCTACCGGTTGTAATGAGAGTTCAACGCTTACGCCACTGAGTCAACCGGAAGCACTGTCGCTTACGCGGGATAGTATCCGTAGGGTAAATTGCTTTGGTGATAGTACAGGTGGGATATTCACTTCCGTAACTGGAGGAACGGGGCCTTATATTTACTCCTGGTTCAACAGCAATAATGACACATTTGGCAGTATGGCTGATCTAACCAATTTGCCAGCGGGTACCTATACTGGAGTGGTGATCGATCAGAATGGGTGTACGGACGCTGTCAATGCGGTGGTCACCCATACCAATCCTTCCATCGGTGCAGATTTGTTAAGTGTGGATCATGTAGCTTGTAAGGACGATCAGTCTGGCAACCTGGAACTCGAAGTCATGGGAGGGCAGCCACCTTATGATTTCTCCTGGAGTGATGGCTCAGATACTAAAGACCTTAGCGGGGTTGCTGCTGGTAGTTATAACCTTACGGTAACGGATCAGAGTGATTGTGAAGCTATCTTTGGACCTTACCTTATTGAGGAGCCTGATGAATTGCTGATGCTGGGTGCTGTTCGCTATGACACGGTACGCTGCTTTGGAGATACGGATGGTGCCATCGCGGTGGATGTGTTGGGAGGCGTGCCCGGCTATACTTATGAATGGCTGTACAATGGAAGTTTGCTGCCGTTTACTACCGATAGCATTTACAATCGCCCGGCGGGCCTGCACCGGCTGAATGTTGTTGATGAGAACAACTGCCTAAAGGCATTTGAGCTAAGGGTACCGGAACCGGACAGCCTAACGGCGATGCTAAGCATTCTGAACAATCCACTTCGGGCAGTTGGTCAGGGAGCAGGGGGCGCGTTGCCTTACACCTTCCTTTGGAGTACAGGAGCAGATACGGATACTATTGTTGTACCCGTTTCCAGTACTTACACCCTGACGATCACTGATGCTAATGGATGTGCAGCTGTTGTTCAGGAGGAACTGGTCAAAACGGTGGCGTACCAGTGGATCGAGCGGGTCAAACTCTTTCCTAATCCAGCTAAAGACTATTTCCAGCTGGAAGGGGCATTAAAAACACCAGTGGCATTATCCCTATACGTAGTGAATGCCTCCGGTCAGGTGTTAGCCCAACAAGACCAGCCTGCACAACAACGCTTTCAGTACCGGATAGAAGCTGATCAATGGCCGGTTGGGACCTACTGGGTATTGCTAAAAACAAAGTGGCAAACGATTTACGCTGCCCCTGTAATGCTTATTCGATAATCTTGAACGTGGTTCGTCGATTGATTTGGTGTTCTTCCTCTATGCAGCGATTACAGATACAATCAGCTTCGGGTTCGCTTTCTCCGTAGCCAAACGCTACCACTCGGCCTGGGTCAATACCCAGGGTAATGAGATAGTCAACTGCAGCCTGGGCTCTTCGCTGAGCGAGATCCTGATTGTAGCGTGCGCTGCCCCGGCAGTCGGTATGCGAACCCAGCTGTATGCGGATATCCGGATTTAGTTCGAGGTTACGCGACAGCTCATTAAGGGTGGGCTGGGCATCTTCGCGAATATTGGCTTTATCAAAATCATAGTAGATATTCTCCAGCCGGATTTCTTTATCCATGAAGATCCGGTCGAGGACGATTTCGATTTCAAATTCCTGTACCGGGTTATTAGGGTCCCGCCCAATACCACGGGTAGAGAAAACAGCCTCGTTTTTCAGGTAGCCCCCCTTTGCCGCCAGGAATTGATAATCTGCATTCTCTTCCAGTTCGAGCTCAAACATACCGTTGTCCCCAACGGTGATTTTTTCTTTTCTTGGCCCAAATTGTACTTCAACGGTCGAGCCCGGTAGTGGTTTACGACCAAGTACGACGCTGTTGGGATCCGTAGGTAATTCATAAAGTTTTTCCAGGATAAAACCCTTGAGCAGTAGCTTGTACTCGATTTCTTTTGGTGGTACTTCGTCCTGGACCACTTCCTCCGGAGGCAGTTTTCTTTTGGTAAAGCGGTAAATGTCGTCATTGCCAATGCCCGATTCCCGGCGGGAGGTGAAGTAACCGGAATAGAGTACATCATCGTCCTGTTTAGGCGCGTCGTAGTCAACAATATAACCAAAATCATCAGAGCCCGAATTGACAGGTGGTTTTAGATTGTAGGGCGAGGACCAGCCGCGGCCCTGTAGTTGATAAGTCTTAAAAATGTCGAGGCCGCCCATGCCTGTATGGCCACGGGAGGAAAAATATAAGGTGTCCTTATCAACGAATGGGAACATCTCATCGGCCTCCGTATTTATGACGCGGGTCATGAGTTGGGGTGGGCCCCAGGTGGCATTGGTTTGCCGTTCACTGTAGTAAAGGTCATGACCGCCCCAACCATCGGGATCATTGGCAGAAAAATAAAGTCGTTGCCCGTCTTCAGAAAGAGCTGGTCCGCCGTAGTTGACGCCGTCCTTCATAAACGGTAGTGGCTGCGGCACACTCCAGCTTTTACCGATGACTTCAGCACGCATAATTTTACAGTTGTCTTCTCCCCATTTGCCACCACCAAAACAGCGGGTAAAATAAACTTCAGTGTAGCCATCATTGAAAACAGCGGTGCCTTCATTGTCCTGGGTATTCAAAGCGTTTGCAAAATCAGAAACCGTATTGGACTCCAGGTCAACAAGGAATAAGTCTGAAAAGGCGTTGCCGGTCCAGTTATAGGTGTCCTCTCCAGTGCTTGTTGCCCGGTCGGAAGTGATCACCAGCTGATTGTCCTTGTACAGCACCGGTGCATACTCTGCCCGGCTGGAATTGAAGCCCATTACCTCCACCTCGTATTCCTGCCGAAGTTCTTTCCAGCCCTGTGCAATTTGACAGGCACTGATCTCCCGGCGGTATTCGTAAGGGCTGCCAATTTCAATGCCCAAATCCTTGAACGCCCGGGCAGCTTCTTCGTACCGCTCTGCTTGCTTGAGGGCAAAGGAATACTCTTTAAGGGATTCCCAACCGTATTGGTTATCGTAAGCGATCTTATACCAGCGGATAGCCTGATCGCTCTGGTTCATATTTTTGTAAGCTTCACCTATTTTGAAGGCAATACGGCCTTTCTCTACGCGGCTTTTCGATTTTTCGTATTCTTTTTGGAGTAATTCCAGGGCAACGGCATATTGTTTGACCTCAATAGCGGTTTGCCCATCTCTGACTTTTTCAGTGTAGGTACAGCTGCTGACCGCTGCGATAAGGAGCACCAAAAGGATAGAAGAATACCGTATCATAGCTTTATTTGGATTTGAATGATGTAGGGTGCGCGCCTTTGACCGTTTTCGGTACCGGCTGTTGAAGCGCTTATCATTAAAAACGCCGGAGGTATTTTTTTGTTGCTGCCTGTAATGTGGGAAGGCCGCTTAAGCATTGCTTAAGCGGCCTTCGGTCGTCCATTTATCAGGCAAAGTCAGGGGGCGTTACCGGGTCAACTGTACATCGCCTTTGAAAATCTCTACCGTACCGTCAATGAATTCGATTTCAGCAAACCAGGCAAAAACAGCGTTGTTCATTGACGCTCCCCGAAATTTGCCATCCCATCCGTGTTCCGGATTGTTGGGGGCAAGATCATAGCCTTCGAAGACCGGCTCGCCCCAGCGATTGTAGACCTGGAATGTCCGGATATTCTCTATAACACCATTGCGTGCAAAAATATAGAAACGCTCGTTCGTGCCATCGCCGTTGGGCGAAAAGGCATTAGGGATATAGACGGTCTGCGTCCGGTCTACGAAAAGCCGGAAAGGAGCTTGATCTGTACAGCCGTTTTGGCTCACAATAGTGGCGAGGTAGTCCGTTGTGCGCAACGGATTTGCCGATGGACGGAGGCACCCATCACAAGACAACGTATTGCTGTTTGACCAGAAGATTTGGGCGATTTCGTTCTCCGGCAGGTTGGTCTGTAAGTTGATATTATAGCTTTCACCAAACATGATGGTGGCATCTGCCGGTTCGATTAGCGCGTACGTGGAGTCCGGCTGTACAATAGCACTACTGGCTTCGTAAGTACATCCATTTTCATCCCGAACAATCAATTCGTAGTTGCCAGGCATGATATCGGCAAATAAATTACCGGACTGGTAGGTCGCTCCTCCATCTATGGAGTATTCATAGGGTGGTGCTCCTCCGGTAACCTGTGGGAAACGAATGGTGCCCGGGTCACCAAAGCAAAGGGGTTGAATAAGATCAAAAGTTGCATCAGGCACCGGCTGCGTAACGAGCACTTCGTCCTGAGCGGTACAGCCATTTTCTGTATTAGTGACCAATAAATTGTAAAGTCCTGGCGCATCGATAAGTGGTGAGGTGCTCGCTCCGCCTGAGGAGAGGTTGCCACTAACGGTGTTCCACTCATAAACGATGTAGGCACCTTGCTCTGAGTCAGATCCATCAAGATTAGCGGTGTTCTCCCAACATTCCAGTACAAAACTGTTGCCAGCATCCGCAGCTGGTGGTGTGATATCCTGATCAACGGCTACCTGATTGGTATTGGTGCAGCCGGTGAGCACATTCTCTATGGTCAGGGTATACATGCCGGGCTGATCAACAGACACATTTAGACTGCTGGGCTCGCCAATGAACTGGCCATCCTGAGTAGTCCAGTTGAAAATAAAATCATCGCCCTGGGTGCTGGCACTGGCATTGAGCAAGATCGTTTCGACGGCACAGGTAAGGGTAGCCGGGGGGGCAAAAACCACGCTCGGTAATGCCACATCCTGAGTGATTTCAACGGCATCTGTATTGGTGCATTGATTGAAGTTGTTGGTGACTACTAAGGTGTAGATGCCTGGTAGATTAATGCTGGGCTCCATCGAACCTTCGCCACTCAAAATGCCTGGCCCCTGCCACGCGTAAGTGAAATCACCGGTACTGGAGCCTGAACCACTCAGTGTGAGGTTTGGGTCATCGCAGTTCAGCTCCTGACCCGTGCCAGCTTCAGCAATGGGTGCAATAGTATCCTGCACGACCGGCACCATCAATTCGCTACTGCAAAAGTTTGTTGTATTGGTCAGGGTCAATACGTAGGTGCCCCCGCTGTTGATAGTTGGGCTGTTGGTTTGTACGCCGGCGAGGATTGTCCCGTTGTTGGTGGACCAGGCGTAGTTAAATTCCGAACCGTTACTGGAGGCGCTGGCATCAATTTCGATGCTAGTGGTAGCGCAGGTCAGGGTATCCGGATTCAGTGCAGAAACGACCGGCGCAACCGTATCCTGTTCTACAAGAATACTCGCCATGGCGTCACAGCCATTGCTGGTGTTCTCAATCAGCAATACGTATTCACCAGGGGCATTGATCGTTGGTAGTAAAGTTTGTCCGCCATTACTAATGTTGCCATTCTGGGTTGTCCAGGTGTATTCAAACTCACTGCCCTGGCTGCTACCTCCTGTTTGTAGTTGTTGCTCAGTAAGGTCACAGTTCAGTATCTGCGGGCTGGCAATGGCAATGGTTGGCGTTATCGTGTCCTGGGTGATCACGACGGCATCCGTGCTGTTGCAACCGTTAAAATCATTAGTTACCGAAAGGGTGAAGGTACCTGGTTGATCAATAATTGGAGCAAGGCCATTTGCGCCACTGATAAGTCCGGGACCATTCCACGCGTAGGTGTAATCACCGGTGCTTGACCCATTACCAGATAAGGTTATAGTTGGCGTATCACAGTTCAGTTCCTGAGCGGAGCCCGCCTCTGCTGCTGGTGCAATGGTGTCTTGTACCACATTAACTTCAAGCGTGCTGATACAGTTGTTTTCGGTATTGGTCAGGGTCAGCAGGTAGCTGCCGCCGCTGTTCACGGATGGGGTGGGGGAGGACAAACCGCTTTGAATATTGCCGTTGGCCGTGCTCCAGTTGTAATTGAAGCTCACTCCACTGCTGCTGGCTGTAGCATCCAACTGTAAGCTGTTTACCGCACAGGTAAGTGTATCCGGCGTTGCTGCGGTTATCACAGGTTGGGTAATGTCCTGGTCAATCTCTGTGTCCTGGTTACTGATGCAACCGTTGTCCGTGTTTACAATGAGCAGGTTATAGATGCCCGGCGCATTGATCGTGGGTTGCAGGGTGGTGGCACCGGCAGTGATTATTCCGTTATTTGTTGTCCAGTTGTAGCTGAAATCTGCACCCTGGCTTGATCCTGTTGCATCAATGGATTGCTCGGTCAGCGTACAGTTGAGTATTTCCGGGGTCTCAATGGCAACTGACGGGGGGGTAACATCTTGTGTGACGAGCACCTGATCGGTTGCTGTACAGCCATTTTCGATATTGGTCACCAAAAGACTGTAGGTACCCGGTGCATCTATAGCGGGGGTCAGTACGTTCTGCCCCGTGGCAAGACCGGGACCGGACCAATCATATAAGAAGCTGCCCTGGCTGGAGGCTGTTGCATCAAGCGATAAAAGCGTATCGGTGCAGGTGAGCCGGATTGGAGCGCCTGCCTCAGCCGTTGGTGCCAGTGTGTCTTGCTGCACCTCTACGGAGGTTGAGCTTTCACAACCATTAGTATTATTGGTCACTATAAGTTGGTAAGTACCGCCGCTGCTTACGCTGGGGTTGAGCTCACTGGCAGGGCTATCGAGTTGCCCGTTATTTGTCGTCCAGTTGTAGCTATATTCAGTACCCTGGCTCGAATTGTTAGCATCGATTAAAAGGCTGGTTTGCACACAAGTGAGTGCATCGGGTACCAGGGCGGTAGCCAATGGAGCCACTGTATCTATGGTGACAAGCGCCTCGTCGAGGGCTTCACACTGATTGTCGGTATTCAGCACGGAGAGTTGATAGACTCCAGGTTGGCCAGCTTGGAAAGTCGGATTGTCTGCATTGGCCAGCGGAGCGCCATCCAGTGTCCAGGAGTAAACCAGTGGCCCATTCTGACTGGTATTGTCCCCTCCAATACTGAGCGTGTTTACTTCACAATTGAGTATGCCGTTCGCTCCGGCGTCTGCCTGAGGCACCGCTGTGTTTTCTGCTACCGTCACCGTTTCTGTGACCGCGCACTGATTGGTAGTATTGGTGATCTGCAGCGTGTAAGTGCCTGCTTGCAAGGCTGTGATAGTCGGATTGTCTGTTGCTTCTGTGAAGTTGCCGTCGGGAGACGACCATTGGTACAGCAGACTCGGTCCTGTATCAGAAGCACTGCCATCAAGAGTGGCAGTAGGACTGTCGCAGTCAATCTGCAGGTCGGCATCAATAGTAATACCTGGTAATGCCACATCCTCATCAATGCTTACACTGCTTAGATTAATACAGCCATTGCTTTGGTTGGTTACCTGCAATGTATAGGTACCTGGTGCATCAATTACTGCATTGAGGGTATCTGCACCGGCAGCGATGTTCCCATTGGCAGAAGACCATTCAAAAGCAAGCGGTGCATTTCCACTTGCGCTGGCTTGTAAGGTATAGTCGGTGTCTTCACAATTAAGGGTAGTGCCTGGGCCAGCGTCTGCAGTTGGTATTTCAACGTTTTGGTCTACAGTAACGCTGAGGCTTTGCGCGCACTCATTTTCAGTATTGGTGACTTGCAGCGTGTAGGTACCCGTCAGGTCTGTGGATAACTCCGGACCGGAGGCGCCATTAAGGAGGTTGCCATCTGCTGTTGACCAGCTGTAAACGAGGGCATTACTATTGGCAGTGGCACTGCCTGATAGCGCAATAATTGTATCTGTACAAGTCAGTGTTGCCGGTGGCGCAATAGCGACCTCCGGCAGGAGGGTGTCTATTTCAACCAGTGCAGTGGAAGCATTGCTGCAACCATTTTCTGTATTCAGGACCTGAAGCTGATAAAGGCCTGGCTGATTGATGCCGGTCACTTGATTGATGGTCGTATTAATAGCAGCGGAATCCGGTGCCATCCACATATAATTGAAGTTTGCCCCGCTGCTGGACCCGGATCCATCAAGCGTGATGGAGGCTGTGCCACAGTCCAGTACTTCGGGTGTGGCGATAACAACCAGAGGAGGCTCAATATCTTGTTGAATAGTAACCTGGGCATTACTGATACAGCCATTAGCGAGGTCTGTTACCTGAAGGTTGTAAAGGCCTGGCTGGTCGATTGACTGCTCGAGCGGTTCGGCACCTTCCGGTAAAACACCGGTCGGTCCACTCCAGGAGAATTCGCTTTGCCCACTATAGGTTGTTGCAATACCCTGAAGGAGCAGACTGTCATTGTAACAGTTAAGTATACCGGGCGAAGGAAGGTCTGCCTGTGGTGCAATCGTGTCTATATCGACCAGAATGGCTGCGGTGTCATAGCAAGCAATACTTGGGGCCGAAATGACCAGTTGATATACACCGGGCGCGTCAATAGTTGGCGTTAGTGTATTAGGCCCACTTTCGATATTACCGTCTGGAGTCGTCCATTCGTAGAGTCCGTCCGGGCCCAGATTGGAGTTTTGGGCGTCAAACTGCAAGGTGGGATTGTTACAATCCAGAAGCTGTGGGCCGTTAATGATCGCCACTGGCAAGTTATCATCTTTAAAAATGGATACGGTATCTGTAGCGGTACAGCCATTGAGCGTATCGGTTACTTCCAGTTCGTAAAGCCCACCGGCGTTTACTGTGGGTTGGAGTGCGTCAGGGCCACTAACGATGTTACCATCAGTAGTGGTCCAGGTGTAGACAAAGCCGTTGGTATTGCCGCTCGCATTTGCACTGAGTATTATTTCCGGTTCTTCACAGGTAAGTTCGGCACCAGGCCCGGCATCGATAGCAGGGATCGTCGTATTCTCGTCTATATCGACAGTACTGCTGCTGACACAGCCATTCTGGGTATTCGTTACAGATAAGGTATAGCTGCCCGGGGCATTAACGGTCGGGTTGAGGGTGTTTGCACCACTGACAATAGCTGGACCTGCCCAGCCGTAGTCGAATTCAGTGCCTGTGCTGCTTCCGCTTGCATCAATTTGAATCTCCGGGGCCTCACAGGTAATGGTGCCTGTGGACAAAGCAACATCTGGCAGGTTGTTGTCAGCAGCTACCTGGACGGTGTCATAGGCTACACAGCCATTGACTGTATTGGAAATGGTCAAAATAAACTCACCACTTTGCTGTGCAAACGCAGTTAGGTTATCTGAAGGCATCAGACCAGGGCCCGACCAGGATGCTGTAAATTCAGCGCCCGATGAGGAACCGGTGCCATCCAGTGTTACGGCTGGCTGGAAACAGGTGACGGTATCAGGCGTATTGGACTGTACCACAGGAAGGTCAAAGTTCTCTTCTACAATCGCCGAAGTGGTAGCAGTACACCCTTCGTCATCGGTTATGGTAACAAAATATTCACCAGCCTCAAGGTTGGCGGGGTCTTCACTCTGAGCACCGTTACTCCAGCTGAAATCATAACCCGGGGAACCACCACTTACTTCAAGGTCAATACTGCCGCCGTTAGGGGTCAGGCAGTTGACCCCTTCAGTATCAGCAATAGTTGCAGATACAGGCTGAGGCTCTTCCACTTCTACCTGAACAGTATCAGTACACCCATATCCATCCACGATATAGGCTTCATAAAGGCCAGGAGTAAGCCCTGTCAGGTTATTACTTTCGTCTGGTAATGGCAGGTCATTGCTGACGTCATACCAGCTGAAATAAAAGGGAGCAACACCGCCGCTTACATTGATGGATATCTCGCCATCGGTAGCCCCTGAACAGGAAACGGGCTCAGCGTTTGTCTGCGGGTTGAGATCAAGCAGATCGATGAATGCAGTGCCTTGTACCTGCCCCACGCAGGTAGGATATGCCTGTGGCGCGACATATTCAGCTTGGTAAAAGCCCGGGGCATTCACTTCTATGAGGGTAGGGTTTTCAGTCGCAATGACTTCCGGTTGAGGCACTCCATTGAGGGAGTAAGAAAATAACCAGGGGCCATCGCCCTGAAAAGAGACCTGTAGCTGAGCCGTGAAGGGCGCTTCACAAAATTGCGCCTGTCCGGACAGCATGGCTTCGGATGCCCCACTTACGGTAACGGTCGCATCGGTAGTTGCCGTAAGGCCACACTGATCCGTAACAGTGACCGTATAGGTAGTGGTTTCATTGGGGGTGACAGTAATACTGGAAGCGGGTGAGGCGTTGCTCCAGCTATAGCTGAATCCTGGTAAGCCCCCACTTACAGTAGCAGCAAGAGAGGCCGGCTCGCCCGGGCACACTTCGACAGTTGGCACGGTTACATCCAGAGGCGGACTGTCTTGTATAATGAGTTCTATTGTACCATTTATGCAAGAACACGAATTCTCAATCTCAATAATAATGGTTTCCTGACCTTCGATAATAGCGTCTTCAAAGACATCAATTGGAATTTGAACTGTAGTCTGCCCCGGGAAAGCGGTCACAGAAAGCGGGAAGTTGGCATAGTCTACGCCTGGAGTAGCCGTACTATTTGGAGAGACAACGAGGTTGACCGTTCGGCTGGTAGTGAGGTCACCACCTACATTGAGGGTGAAGTAGCCATCCGAGCAAGCTTCATAGGTAAGGTTACTGTTAGTCGTAGGGGAAAAGGCCTCTCCTGTAGCTGTACCGCCGGCAGCAAAACTGTTGGCCTCCAAAAATACAGCAGAGTCATAAATGCCATCTCCTACGTCCCCCACGAGCAGGCGGATAGTGTAGGTTTCGCACTCTTGTACATTGGCAATAGCTGTTAGTACTCTGGTAAAGCCATCAAATTGTATATCGTTATTGATGGCACCGGCTCCACAACTATTAGAATTGGGTACAAAGAAGACTGTATTGTCCTGGTCATTGATATTATCAATGGTAACCCCAATATTGGAGCCGGGCAGCACAGCAATATTTTCTCCGTTACCGGTAAAGCCACCGTTTATGCCCGGACCACTGATAAAGAAGCCAAAGACATCATTATAACCTGCATCCACAAATTCACAATACTCTTCAGAAGCAAAGGCATACCGGAAAGTGATATTATCAACAGTAGGGGTGAATTGGAACTCTACGCCAGAGGCATCAAAAACGGTATTGGAGCCCGCCAGATCCGCCAGGTCAGGGTGGCTGCCGCCGCCCATATTATTACCCGAACTGCCTGAATTGTTGGGACCGGTGGCATCTGAAGCGTTACCACTGGAAATAATGACACCTGACCCAATCCCAATGGAGGAATTACCCATCCCAAACTGGCCTGCACTTGCAGCGTTACCAATCAGGCTGACATTGGCAACATCAAAGCAGTTACCACCAATGAATATATCTTGAATCAAGGTAAGCGCGTCTATACCAGGGCTGACAGTCAATGCTGCCATCCGGTTCTCATCCGATGGCCGGTCACAGGATTCGCAGCTCACGGAAAGAATGAACTTGGTTTTTGTGGCATTCGGGTTGAGCTGAGCCACCGGTATGCTCTGGCAAGGCGCTGAGGCCGTGAAGCTGTAAGTGATCTCCGGGCTCCCTTCATCGCTCAGGAACCGGACTTCGCCACCCTGTTGTGCCTCGGGGCTTAGCCAAAGCTGGTATTGCTCATCCGGCTGCAGCTGGCAAAGGGTTAAGGAAAAAGGACCTTCTTCCTGCGTAGACAGTCGGTGCCTTGAACGGGTCTCTTCAAGCGTAACCACTATGGGGTCAACATTAGCTTGGATCCACAAGGTGAACAGAAGGAAAGAGGAAGTAAGGAGTATATATTTTCTCATATTTGGAATTTTTGGCGTATGGTCACCAATTGTTCTGTGCTTAAAGGCTATTTCCTGATTTTACAAAAGATAGGCCATTATTCCACAATAAATATAAGGTTATTTATTCAGCACAAAAAAAATAGGGCTGAACCTTTGCAGGATCAGCCCTATTTCAATCAATTATGTCGTTAATTAGGTCTACTGAGCGGCTTGTGCTGCTTTGGAGAACCCTTTTTTATCAGACTTAGTGTCCTTCGCACGAAGCTCGCCGGTCAAATCTGACATGATTGGCGTTGCCACGAAAATGGAAGAATAGGTACCTACAAGGATACCAATGAGCAGTGCAAATGCAAAGCCCCGGATACTCGAACCACCGAAGAAGAACAGAATCGCTACCACAAATAGCGTGGTCAGCGAGGTGATGATCGTACGGCTGACGGTACTGTTGACCGCGCGGTTGATCACTTCTTCTTTAGAGCTCTTCGTATAGTTGTTCAGGAATTCCCGGATACGGTCGAATACAACCACGGTATCGTTAATGGAATAACCAATTACTGTCAGAATAGCGGCAATAAAGGCTTGGTCAATCTCCAGCGAGAATGGCAGAATACCATGGAAGATGGAGAAGATACTCATGACCACGAGTGTATCGTGGAACAGTGCCGCTACCGCACCAAGGCTGTACTGCCACTTGCTAAAGCGGATGAAGATGTACAGGAAGATGAACAACAGTGCAAAGGTGGCTGCGTAGAATGCGCTGGACTTGATATCGTCAGCAATCGTCGGGCCAACTTTACTGGAACTCTCTACGTGTGTACCATCACCATCGGGAGCTTTAAATTGCTCAAAGTCGATATTGCCGCCCGTGATTCCGTTTACACCATTGTATAGTGCCGTCATCACTTGTTCATCAGCATCATCTTCGGTAGACTCCACGAGGTAATCGGTAACAACGTTATAAGTGTTTTCAGTGTCTACTGACTTTACAATAGGTTCGTTGCCTTCAAAGACTTCTATCAGCGCAGAGCGCAGCTCAGCCGCTTCCACGTCAGTCCCTTCGATGGTCACATTATAGGAGTAACCACCTTTGAAGTCTACGCCCAGCTCAAATCCACGGGTCGCCATAGAAACCAAACCGGCAAGGATAATCGTACCAGAAACGATATAAGCAACCTTGCGCTTGGCCAACCAATCGACAGACAGATTGGCAAAGGTGTCTTTGGAAAAGCCCGTAGAGAAGCTCATGCTGCGGCCCTTTTCTTTTAACCACTGATCGATCATGAGACGGCCTACCAGCACCGCTGTAAACAGCGAGGAAAGCACACCGATAATCAATACGACTGCAAAGCCCTTAATGGGGCCCAGACCGAAGTACGCCAATACAAAAGCGGTAAGCAACGTGGTTACGTTGGCATCGATGATCGCAGAATAAGAGTTCTGGAAACCATCGCTCACAGACATGAGTAGTGACTTGCCTTCCCGCAATTCTTCCCGGATACGCTCGTATATGATTACGTTGGCATCTACTGCCATACCGATCGTCAATACGATACCAGCAATACCAGGCAGGGTCAGTACCGTACCATAGGAAGCCAGTGCGCCAAAGATAAAGAAGATGTTCAGGATCAACGCCAGGATGGAAACAATACCGCCGCCGCCGTAGTAGGCAATCATAAAGAGCAATACAAGCACGAAACCAACGGACAGTGCAATTGTACTGTTGCGGATGTTTTCCTCACCCAATGATGGGCCTACCAGGGACTCCTGAATAATCTCAGTTTCAGCTGGAAGCTTACCAATCTGTAGAATATTGGAAAGGTCCTTACCTTCCTGAATGCTGAAGCTACCCGTAATTTGGGAATCACCAGTCAGGATTGGGTTGATTACGCGTGGTGCAGAAACAACTTCATCGTCCAACACGATGGCAATCTCCCGGTTATTGTCCTGGGCGGCCTCAGTGGTCAGTTGTCCCCAGATTTTAGCACCAGTGTTATCCATTTTAAGGGACACTGCTACCTCATTGGTTTGCGGGTCGGGGTTGGCACTTGCATCTACTACGTGGTCGCCGGTCATGGCAGGCTTACCGTCGCGGGCAGGCTTCAAGCCATAAAGCTCGTAATTGTCGGTGATCTCGTTAGTCTCATAGTCCTTCATTGGGTCTTTGCCCCAACGCAGCACCATATCCCGTGGGAAGAGTGACTTGATCTCCGGCTTTGCCAGCAGGCTGTCAATATTACGGCGTTGGTTCTTCTTTGCAAAGCCTAATACAGACAGTCCTTGTGCACCGGTAGAATTCAGCGTCAGTGCTTCAAAGAGTGGCCCTGACTGTGAGGCACTACCATAAATGGTATCAATGCTGGTGATTTCACCAGCAATTTCGTTGCCCAGTGAATCTGTAGCCAGTGTAGTGTCAATACGCAGGATTTCCCGCTCCACTTCACTTCCACTCATCGTCTGTGCCAGGCGCTGATTAGCCTGGATAAAGGCTTGTTGTACACCCTGGTCACTAATGCGGAATACGTTAAAGAACTCAAGCTTTGCAGCGGCCTGCATGAAATTGCGGGCACGTTCCGGGTTGTCAATACCCGGCAGTTCCACAATGATCAGGTCGCGGCTGGCATCCAGAGAAACATTTGGCTGGGTGACTCCCAGTTTATCGATACGCTCCTTGAGGAGCTTAAACGTCAGGTCTACTGTTTCGTCCGCCTTTTCGCGGATCACGCGTACCACTTCACCGTCACCGGTTTCGTAGTTGATCTGATCGCGAAGGGATTCGTTACGGGTAAAGATCGGAGCGAGTTTCTTATCGCCCTTTACCTCATTCCACGCGTCGAAGAATAGAGAAACAAAGTCGGCCTGTTCGGTTTTCTGCGCTTGAGATGCTCGGTTTAACGCTTCCTCAAAAGTCGGGTCCTTGCTGTCATTGGCTAACGCTCTTATGAATTGCCGCAGGTCCACTTGCAGCACGACGCTCATACCTCCCTTGAGGTCGAGGCCGAGGGCCAGTTGCTGTGACTTTAATTCCTGATACGTGTAGCTCTTCAGTAGAGGAATTTTAAATACCTCTTCCGAAGACATGGAGTCCAAAAACTCCGCGCGCTTCACTTTGAAGGCGGTCTTCTGAAGGTCTTCCGGCAGGTCTTGGGTCGACGTACGTGCAAACTCATCGGCAGCTTTTTCAACTTTCTGCGTAGGCAGGATGAAAAAGTACTGTACGAGTGTTACGATCGTCATGACCACAAGGAAGAACTTCACTACTCCTTTTCCTTGCATAACTCGAAGTGACTTTTAGAAAATGTTAAAAAATGAGCATCTGTCTTTCTTTTTGAAACACATAAATGCCTGATAAATAAGGCCTTCTATGTATCTTGTATAGAAAAACTGCGCAAATATACGCGTTTTGAAGCGCTAATGAAATCTTGAGGTGCATTTATTATCGCTGACAAGCGCACTGTGTTGGCATTAACGAATTTCCGTTGGTCATCGTAGGCCATGCATTACCGCTGCCTTCCAGTTCAAAATAGAACGGCTTGCGCTTTTTGTCGTAGTTGCCGGCTTCGTTCATCGTAGCGGCATCGTACAGCCGCCCGTTTACCATAGTATACCGGACCGACTCCGAGTTGCGGATGTCTTCCAACGGGTTTTCATCCAATACAATGAGGTCTGCCAGTTTGCCGGCTTCCAGTGAACCAATCTGATGGTCCATCCCCAGGTATTTCGCGCCGTTCATTGTAGCACACCGCAATGCCTGATGATTGGTCATCCCGCCCTGCTGCAACATCCAAAGCTCCCAGTGCGCACCCAGCCCCTGTAGTTGCCCGTGCGCGCCCAGGTTGATATTGACGCCAGCATTTTGCAGCTTGTTGAGCGACTTTGAGGTCAGGATGTGCCCATTTTCGTACTCCTCATTGGGTATCATCGTGCGGTGACGGGCTCTTGCGTCCACTACGGCCCTGGGCGTAAAGGTTAGGAGGCGCTCCTTTTCCCACACATTTGTCTTTTGGTACCAGTAGTACTCCCCATTGACACCACCGTAGTTCACAATGAGGGTAGGGGTATTGTGGGTCTGGGTTTGCGACCAAAACTGCACCACATCATCATAGAGCGGGGCAACCGGGATATTGTGCTCTACGCCAGTATGGCCATCAGCCACCATGCTCATATTATGGTAGAAGAAAGAGCCCCCTTCGGGCACCACGAGAATGTCCAGCTCCCGGGCCGCCTGCATGACCTGCTGCCGCTGCTCCCGGCGGGGCTGATTGTAGCTCTTTACCGAGAAGGCGCCGAATGCCTTCGTCCGCCGGATGGCAGAACGTGCATCTTCGAGGTTGTTGATGACCGCTTTGAAGTCGCCATCTGCACCATATAGAATAGTACCGGTGGAGAACAACCTTGGCCCTAACGTTTCCCCGGTCTTGATCATCTCGGCGTGGGAGAAGATCATCTCGGAGTTGGAGGAGGGGTCATGGGCCGTCGTCACACCGTAGGCAAGGTTGGCGTAGTAGTACCAGTTTTGTTGTGGGCTCAGTCCGTAGCGGAAGTCGCCCAGGTGGCCGTGCACATCTACCAGCCCGGGCATGATGGTCTTGCCCTTGCAGTCGATGACTTTAGCTGATTTGGGCACCCTTACTTTTTCGCCTATTGCTTTGATCAGGTTCCCTTCCACGAGGATAGTGCCGTTTTTGATGACCTCGTCGCCCTTCATGGTAATAATCCGTGCATTAGTGAAGGCTAATGCCCCCTCCGGTTGGTCGGCTTCGAGCTCGAGCCCGATGCGCAAGCCTACCGTATCCATAGGCGGCAGGCTGTCTAGTCCGCCTTCCAGAAAGGTGAAGCGTTCGGTAAGGGTATCGCTAAACAGCTCCTCGCCCAAGGTCCAGTACAGGCGTTTGCTGTCTTTAGACCAGTGAATATTGATACCAGCATCGCGGGCAACCTGCGCCACGGGAACAGCTTTGGTCTTAGCGCTCAAACCAACTGACTGGCCAGTTTGGGGCAGTGGGGCCACATACACTTTGTGCAGTTCTGACCACGCCACCCATTTATTGTCCGGGCTGGGCACAAATCGCTGGGCATATTTGCCATCAAAGTGCTTTTTATCGTCACTTCCGTCTGGTTTGATACTGTGATAGGCCTTAGTGATACTACCAAAGAGGTAACCACCGGTTTGATAGAAAATACGGCTGCCATCAGTATTGAAAACCGGGTATTCGCCCCGGGGAGTGACCAGCACAGGCTCGCCTCCGGCAACGGGGATGGTATAAATGCCTGGTTCTTTGCAGAAGGCATACCCCTGATGCATATTGCCGCCGTCCTTGCGGTAGACAATTGTCTGTCCGTCCGGAGCAAACTTTGGGGTACGGTAAATGCCTTTTTTAGTAGTGATGGCATTGTGTTCGCCCGTCGTGAGATCGAGGTGGCGAACGGCGCCCATTTCCTGGTCATTCCAGGCCACATAAACGAGTGACTGCCCGTCGGGAGAAAAGGCCGGCTCAAACTCTAAGTCCGCTGCATCGGTAAGGCGCACCGGTTGGCCATCGGGCAGTTCCTTTTTCCAAAGGTGCCCTACGGCGGAGAAAACCAGGATTTGCTCATTTGGTGAGGTCACTGCGTGGCGGATGACCTTGGCGGTAAAGCGGTCGTTGAAGGCATCATTTTGGAAACGTACCGTTTCCTGAAAGCGGTGCTTAGCAGTGGCTGTGAATGGGATTTCAGTGGCTTTGCCCGTTGCTACTTCGACTTTCCAGATTTTGCCCTTCCCCCAAATGATAATGTGTTGATCATCGGGCATCCAGTCAAAGCCGGTATACACACCAAAGATCGCCCAGGCCTCCTGCTGATCCTTGCTAAGCCCATCGAAGAGGGGAAAGTTCTGCCCGGTCTCCAGGTCGTGGATGAACAATACTGACTTGGTTCTAACCCGGCGCACGAAGGCCAGCTTGGTACCGTCGTTGGAAACCTCGGGACGGCAGGCACCACCCGGACCGGAAATGATATTTTTCACCTTGCCTTTTTCCCGGTCGTACCGCTTAATGACGTAGATCTGGCTGTTTGGGTCTTTATTGTATTGGAAATAGCCGCCCGGGTACATGTCTTCGCTATAGTAAACGTACTGCCCGTCGGGGGATACGGAAGGCTCATTCACGTCCTGTTGGTCGTTTTTACGTTCGGTGAGCTGAATGCCGCTACCACCGGTTTTGTGGTACATCCACATTTCACCTGCTCCCAGAGACCGGGAAGAAGTGAAGTGCTTGCGGGCAATGAAGTATTTCCCATCGGGCATCCATACAGCGTTATTGAGTAGCTGGAAATCCTCTTTCGTGAGTTGCTGAGCATCACTACCATCCGCATTCATCACCCAGATGTTATCACCGCCCCCGGCATCGGAGGTGAAGAGGATTTGGCTGCCGTCCGGGCTGAAGCGGGGCTGTACTTCCCAGGCCAATCCGCTGCGCAGTAAGGTAGCATCCCCACCGGCAACCGGCATGGAATAAATGTCACCTAAGAGGTCAAAAGTAATAGTCTGCCCGTCCGGGCTGACATCCAGGTTCATCCAGGTGCCTTCAGTGGAGGTCAGCGTTTCTTCGTGGAACTCGCCCGGTGGTTGGTTGACATCCCAGGACGGCTCTTCCTTTTGTGCGGGCAGGGTGGCAGAAGCCAGCAGTAACAGTAGTATTAATCGAAACTTCATTATATAGTCAGTTTGTATGCAGAAATATTGAGCTTGCAATTCTATGAAAAAAATGCTTATTATTGTTAATGTGTGTAACAAATCGCTAAATGCCTGCCAAACTCCGAAGGAGTGATAGACACCTGACTGGGGCAGCGCCCCAGGAATTTAATGGCAGTTGGTTTATAGTCTGACAACTTAAGGTTTGTGAAAATCATGACGCCGCTATTTTTTTGGCTGGCAAGGCGGAAAACGTAGGCATAGCCTAAGCTACGGCGAGGCTTTCCAACGGAGCAAGACAGAAAAAGAGCAAGTCAGGATTCACAAATCTTGGGTTGTCAGACTATAAGCCCTGTATGGGCGGCACTTTGTGCAATTTGTTATACATACCTATCGATAAGTAATACCTAACCGATCTGAAAATGACCACCCAAATCTCGTCTTCCGCCAACCGGCAGGAAATCAAATCTTTGTTTGAAACCCAGCGGGCGCACCAGTATGAAGTGGCGCGCACCAACGCCCGGGAACGTATTGCCAAACTGCAACGCCTGAAAGCGGCTGTACTCGATCGAAGACAGGCCATCCGGGATGCGGTATACGCGGATTTTAAAAAGCCGGCTGCTGAAGCTGACCTCACGGAGATCTACGCAATCACTACGGAAATCAAACACACCGCCCGGCATCTGAGCAGATGGATGAGTAAGCATTCGGTGGGGACTCCACTGCCATTCCTTGGTAGTTCATCCTGGGTACGCTATGAGCCTAAGGGCGTCTGCCTGATCATCGCGCCCTGGAATTTTCCACTTCAACTGGCGATCGGGCCATTGGTTTCCGCTATTGCGGCGGGCAATACCGCCATCGTAAAGCCTTCGGAGCATACACCGCATACTTCTGCGGTGGTGCGCGAAATCGTGGAGGCGATCTTCGAGCCTAAAGAAGTGGCGGTAGTGGAAGGCGCAGTAGAAACAGCCACGGAACTGCTCAAACTGCCCTTCAATCACATCTTTTTCACCGGTGCACCGGCTATTGGTAAAATTGTCATGCGGGCAGCAGCTGACCACCTGGCTTCAGTTACGCTGGAACTAGGCGGCAAATCCCCCACCATTGTTGATGAAACAGCAGACCTTAAAACAGCCGTAAGGCGGATCGCCTGGGGTAAGTTTCTGAACAGCGGGCAGATCTGTATTGCACCAGATTACCTGTTTATTCACGAAAGCAAAAAGGACGAATTTGTGCGCCTGATGGCTGATCAACTCCGGGTTTTATACGGAGAAGATACTGCAACATCGGGTGCTTACAACCGTATGGTGAATGCCAAACATTTTGAACGGGTGGCTGGCTACCTAAAGGATGCAAAGGAGCGGAACGCTACGATTGAGATAGGTGGCGGGCTGAATGCAGCGTCTGATTTTATTGAGCCTACTGTGGTTAGTAATGTACCCGATGATGCACTTTTGATGCAGGAAGAAATTTTTGGCCCGGTCCTGCCCATCCGCACCTTTAAACACCTGGACGAGCCCCTGAAGGTGATCAACAGTAAGGAAAAGCCGCTGGCGCTTTACCTGTACAGCAAGAGCGAGGGTAATATTAAGCGTATCCTTCAGGAAACCCGCGCCGGGGGCACCTGTATCAATAATAATGATGTGCACTTCATGCAGCCCAATCTGCCCTTTGGCGGCTCCAACAACAGCGGTATTGGCAAAAGCCATGGCTGGTATGGTTTTGAAGCCTTCTCAAATGCCCGGGCGGTATACCGGCAATACCTGCCCGGAGCGCTGGAGCTGCTCATGCCGCCCTACACAAAGCTGAAGCAGCGGATCATTGACCTGACTATAAAGTGGTTCTGATTCTGTAGGGCGTCGGACAATCGCGCTTACTTTAAACTTTTGTGTGGGGTCTATCCTTTACATTCGCAGAAAAACATAAACTGTTAGTATGAAGAGGACGACCTTATTGATTGTATTCCTGCTTAGCGGACTGTACAGCCTGTACGCTCAGCAAACGAATTACTGGAAAGATGCCAACCCACCTTCTGTTGGCTTGGCTCAGCGCCTGATTGTGCCGCAGGCTGCCCGTGCTATTGATATTGATAAAGCAGTGCTCCTGGAGATGCTGGAAGGCGCCCCGACTGAAGGAAGCACCACCGCCGCTACCTCAGACTTTATTTTTACCCTGCCCACTCCGGATGGCGGAACAGAGGCTTTCCGGCTGGTGCATTCACCGATTATGGCACCGGGCCTGGCCCGGCAGTTTCCGGGCATACAGACTTTTCTCGGCAAAAGCATGAAAGACGGACGGGCGCTGGCCAGGATTGACTACACCCATAAGGGCTTTCATGCGATGGTGCTGAAGGGGGAGGAGACCTATTACATTGATCCCTTTTATCACAACTATCCCCATTCCACTCATCAGGTATATTACCGTCGGGACTATACCTCAGGTGAGCCTTTCAATTGTGCGGTTGAGCACTCGGATCAAGCTGCCGGAAATGCAGGCAGTAATGCTGCCTTTGTAGGCGAAGAGCTTCGGACTTACCGCCTCGCAGTAGCCGCAACCGGAGAATATACTCAGTTTCACGGTGGGACCGTCCCGGATGCAATGGCAGCTATTGTGACGAGCATGAACCGTGTCAACGGGGTTTATGAAACCGATATATCATCGCGTATGATTCTTGTGGACAGCAACCACCTCATTGTGTATAACAGTGGTGCCACCGACCCTTACTCTGGTAGCTCCGGCAACCACCTTGGCCAGAATCAGACCAACCTGGATGCGGTCATTGGGAATGCCAATTACGACATCGGGCATGTTTTCCATCGCGCAGGCGGCGGCGGGGTGGCCTCTCTGCGTTCCGTTTGTGATGATGAAGATAAAGCCCGGGGGTTTACTTCTCAGGCAGTACCTGTAGGCGACCCCTTTGATATTGACTATGTTGCTCATGAGATAGGCCATCAATTCGGAGGGAACCACACTCAGAATAATACCTGCAACCGCGCTTCTTCAGCCGCGATGGAGCCGGGGAGTGCCTCTACCATTATGGGATATGCCGGCATTTGCCCCCCCAATTTACAAAACAACAGCGACCCCTACTTCCATGCCATTAGCCAGGAAGAAATGATTGATCACACTATATTTGGAGATGGGAATAGCTGTGCTACGATCATCCTCACGGGGAATACTCCACCGACGGTAGACGCAGGGGAAAGCGGACTCTTTTTGCCGGTTTCAACTCCGTTTGAGCTTACAGGCATGGCTACAGACCTGGAAGGGGATTCTTTAACCTACTGCTGGGAACAGTTCGATCTGGGGCCCTCTGCACCACCCAATAATCCTGTAGGCAATTCACCGATTTTCCGCTCCTTTGTGCCTACAACAGACTCCACGCGCGTCTTCCCCCGACTGGAAGACCTGGTCAGTAATACCACGAGTATTGGAGAGTACCTGCCCGATTATAACCGCGGTCTCCGTTTCCGGTTAACGGTACGGGATAATCATGGCTTTGGGACTGGGGTGAGTACAGACGACCGCACCTTCAACGTCACCGAGCAGGCCGGGCCTTTTCTGGTGCTTACTCAAAATACGCCTGACACCTGGAATGCAGGCAGCCTGCAGACGGTAGAGTGGGAGGTAGCCAATACCGATCAGCCACCGGTTGCTGCTTCAACAGTCGATATTCTCCTTTCGGCTGATGGCGGCTTCACCTATCCTTATCTGCTTGCTGAAGGCGTGGCGAACGATGGCGCAGCTCTGGTCACCGTTCCGGATACCTTATCAGGCGATGCGTTCCGCTTTAAAGTCAAAGCCTCCAACAACGTCTTCTTTGACATCAATAATGCTAATATCACAATCGACGCTGCTACAGCCCCGGGGCTGGCTTTAGGCAGCGAGACCCTTGAGGCACAAGTCTGCGCTGGCGAAGTGGCCACTTTTGCGGTGCAAGCTCTGCCGGTATTAGGGCTGGATACAGAGGTAAGCTGGTCAGTGGAAGGTTTGCCGGCACCCTTTTCTGTCAATACCATTGATCCGGTGGGGTTACCTGCCAATCTTACAGTAGAGGTCAATACGACGCCGGGCTTAGCAACGGGTGTTTATCCATTCCAATTAATAGGCACAAGCGGCGACGCTTCCGATACTTTAGGCTTTGTCGTACTGTACGCTGCGCAGGCACCGGGCGCGATTACGCTTGTGGCGCCCGCAGAGGGTAAGGTGAATACTGCTGTGACCCCTACACTTTCCTGGGCTCCTGACCCTGATGCTGAAGGCTATGAGGTGCAAGTGGCGGCAGACGATTCCTTTACAGATATTTTGCTGGAAGCTTCCGCCATTACAGATACCTTCCTTGTTGTGACCAACCCCCTGCCCGACAGCACGACCTTGTACTGGCGGGTCAATGGTCTGAATGATGCTTGCGGAGCCGGTCCTTATGTCGCACAGTCATTTGATACCGAGGGGATCCGCTGTGAAGTATTTGAAGCTACTGATGTGCCGCTTGATCTTGGGATACCTGGTCCTTTTGCAATTTCCCTGATTGAGGTGGAGGTAGATGCACCAGTACGCGATGTAAATATTCTCGAAATTGCTGGTAACTACTCGCCTCTGGAACGTATAGACTTTCGGTTGAGAGGACCAAACGGCGACTTACAGGATGTATTTGTGAACAATGAATGCGATAATGGATTCCTGTTCAATTTTTCCATTGATGATGCGGCTGGTAATACTGTTCCCTGCCCACCCTTGGGCGGTCCCTACCGTCCGATGGAACCGTTGAGTATTTATAACGGTGAATCTGCGGAAGGTGCCTGGCGCCTGGTTATGTTTAAGACCGGGCAGGAAGGCGCGCTGGTCAATAGAAATATGCTACGGAGTACCGATCCTGACGAGCGTGGAGGAAGCGCAACCGGAGACACTGCTTCGTGTTTTTCCAAACCCCGCAAAGGAAACCGCTACAGTAACCTTGCCGGAACACAGCAGGGAAAGTGGGCAGCTTCATCTGCTAAGTGCGACCGGGCAGTTGGTCAAGACAGTCGAGGTAGCACCTTCACAAAAAGAGGTCCGGCTATCCCTGCAAAACCTCCCAAGCGGGCTGTATTTGATTCGTTTAACTTCTAACGCGGGCAAAGGGCTTGGCGTAGGAAAACTGATGGTGCGATAGTCTATTCAAAATCCTCTTCATCGCCCAGTGACAGTTTGGCTCCTGCCAGCTCACTGAGCGCATGCTGTTCACCGGCCCGCCGGGCGACATCCATGCCTTTTTTATAGGTTTGGAAGGCGTCGGCGGGCCGGTCAAGTTGTTCGTAGAGCTTGCCGAGGTGGTAGTAGGTGCCTACATAACCGGGGTCGCTTTCCACCAGAGCCTCGTAAGTAGCAAGTGCTTTATCTAACTGTCCATACTTCTCGTATTCTTTGGCAACCGCAAAGTGCAGGAAAGCGCTGCCGGGGTCCTCTTTCAGAAGTGCTTGAAGCTGTTTGAGGCGTGTATCGTCCATTTTTTTATATTTAAAGCCTTGATAGTTAACGATAAAATACCGTTTATTAATTGATTGTCAAAGGTTAGCGAAAATTCGCTAAGTTGCTTTACGGAATGGATAAAAGTAAGTATATTTGCGTGAATCTGATTTTTAGCGAAAAAGTGGCTTACAGGTTGGCAGACAACCTAATCCTAGCCAAAGAAACCATAAAAATACCCATTCATGAAATTATTGGTATGTGTCAGTAAGACTCCGGAAACCACAGCCAAGATTGCTTTTACGGAGGGCAATACCCAATTTGATACTTCTGGCGTACAGTTCATCATGAATCCCTATGATGAATGGTATGCACTGGTCCGTGCGCTCGAGCTCAAAGAGGCGAACGGTGGCACGGTTACGATCATTAACGTTGGGCCGGCGGCCAATGACACTGTTATCCGAAAAGGACTAGCCATTGGAGCAGATGAAGCTGTACGTGTAGATGCGGAGCCGAGAAGTGCGCTTTTCGTAGCGAAGCAAATTGCGGTCTATGCTAAAAAAGAACAGTTTGATGCTGTTTTCCTGGGCAAGGAGACGATTGATTATAATGGTTCTGAAGTAGGGGCCATGGTAGCCGAATTACTGGATGTGCCCTTCATTTCCTATGCTTCTCATATGGATATGGAAGGGGATACCGCTACGGTCACCCGCGATATTGAAGGTGGTAATGAAGTAGTAGAGGTGAAAGCACCATTTGTACTATCCGCAGCAAAGGGCCTGGCAGAACAGCGCATACCCAATATGCGTGGCATTATGATGGCTAAGCGAAAGCCACTAAAAGTGGAACCTGCCGTTGAAGCAGAGGACCTGGCAGTAGCGGTGGAATACGAGCTCCCACCCGAAAAAGGCGATGTGAAACTGGTTGATCCTGAAAACATGGACGAACTGGTCCGTCTGTTGCACGAAGATGCAAAAGCCATCTAAAAGCTCCATTTCTGAACCTTCTTAAAGTCAATATATATTATGGTTTTAGTATTTGCGGAAACCCAAAAAGGGCAATTCAAAAAAGCAGCCTTCGAGCTGACGTACTATGGTTATCAGACTGCTCAGGCAATGGGCACGGAATGTGCAGCCCTGGTGCTGGGCTCAGCCGAAGGTGCGGAGGAACTTGGTAAGTACGGTGCTGCTAAAGTATACCACATCAATGATACTTCTTTAGATACTTTTGACAGTCAGGTGTACACGAAGGTCATCGCTGCTGCGGCTGAGAAGACTGGTTCGGATGTGGTCATCGTTGGCCACACCTCAACGGGCAAATCACTGCTCGGCCGTCTTGCTGTACGCATGGATGCGGGTTCTGTGCCGGCTGTAAATGCGGTGCCTACCATGGACGGTGGGACGTTTAAAGTTCGCAAACCGGTTTTTTCCGGTAAGGCTTTTGCCGACTACGAAGTAAAGTCCGACAATAAGGTACTTTCGCTGATGGGCAACTCTCTTAAGCCCCAGGAAGTTGGCAGCGCCGCCAATGTGGAGACATTAGACCTTGAAGTGCCGGCTGCTCAGGTTACGGTAAAGGAAGTAAAACGAATGGAAGGCATTACACCTCTACCCGAAGCGGAGCTGGTTGTTTCAGCGGGCAGGGGGATGAAAGGACCTGAAAACTGGGCTATTGTGGAAGAACTAGCGGGCATTATGGGCGCTACTACGGCCTGCTCCCGCCCGGTAGCGGACGCTGACTGGCGCCCGCACCACGAGCACGTCGGTCAGACTGGCGTGGCGATCCGTCCTAATCTTTATATCGCTATTGGTATTTCCGGTGCTATACAGCATTTGGCAGGCGTCAACAGCTCAAAGACCATTGTAGTAATCAACAAAGACCCGGAAGCTCCATTCTTCAAAGCTGCTGATTATGGTGTGGTAGGCGATTTGTTTGATGTAGTGCCCCGCCTGAATGAAGCGATGAAGAAATTTAAAGCAGAGAATTAAACGAAAGCCTTGTTAATTTAGGCAATTCGCGTATATTTGCGCCGCTGTAACTGATTTATACAATCACTAACGGTTAAAAAACTATCATGGCAGAATATCTAACGAAAGAAAAGAAGGCCGAAATCTTTGAAGAATTCGGCGGTTCTGAGAAAAACACCGGCTCTACGGAGGCTCAGGTGGCATTGTTTACTTTCCGTATACAGGAACTTTCCAAGCACCTGAACGATAACCAAAAAGATCACTCTTCCCGCCGCGCGCTTTTGACGCTGGTAGGTAAGCGTAAGCGTCTGCTGGGTTATCTTGCAAAGAAAGATCTGAACGGTTACCGTGCACTCATCGAAAAGCTGAAGATTCGTAAATAATCAGCCTTTCAAACGGCATAAAACGACAGGGGCGTTCCTTACAGGGAGCGCCCCTGTTTCTATTTTAGGATGAATACTGGCAATAATTTGCAGACCTGAGGGGGAAATCGAAGCAAAATTGTGTATATTCGCCTTCGATAAAATAAGCTAAGACGACTAACGGGAGCAAGACCACTAGCAAAAAACCCGGCTAAAGAAGGAAAATGAAGGTCACGATTACATCTCACAACCCTTATTCCTCCCTCATTCGCTGTAGACGGTTTCTAATTGGGGGTATTCCATCTCCAAACCGGTACCCTTGCATTTCGTTGTGATGCTTATGCAATATGATTTACTGAAGTTAAACCAATCAAACTAAAGATGGGATTACAAACTCCTATTACCACGTCCTTTGACCTACCTGATGGGCGCACTGTAACTATTGAAACCGGAAAATTGGCTACTCAGGCTGATGGCTCGGTTGTGATCCGCGTCGGAGATACGATGCTCTTCTGTTCCGTAGTTTCTGCGAAAGAAGCACGGGAAGGGCAACCCTTCTTCCCCCTCTCCGTCGATTATCAGGAAAAATTCGCAGCAGCAGGTCGCATCCCCGGCAACTTTTTCCGCCGGGAAGCCAGGCTTTCTGACTACGAAATACTGATTTCACGCCTGGTAGACCGCGCTATCCGACCATTGTTCCCGAACGGGTACATGAATGATACGCAGGTGATCATCAATCTGATTTCGGGTGAGCAGGAAGTACTGCCTGATGCCTTCGCGGCACTGGCTGCATCTTCTGCCCTTGCTGTATCCAGTATCCCATTCGCCGGTCCGATTTCGGAGGTGCGCGTGGCACGGATTAACGGCCGCTTCATTGTTAACCCTTTCCGTTCAGATCTCGAGAACGCTGATCTTGACATTATCGTTGCAGCAACTGTCGACAATGTAATGATGGTGGAAGGAGAAGGCAACGAAATAGAGGAAAGTGTTCTGGTCGAAGCCATCAAAATTGGGCACGAAGCGATTAAAGTACAGTGCAAGGCGCAGCTGGAACTGGCAGAGAAAGTGGGCGAGGCTGCTACTGTAAAGCGCGAATTCCTGCCACCGGTGGTACCAGACGAAGCAAAAGAAGTCGTCGAAAGCAATACCCGGGATAAAATCCATAAAATAGCTGCCGGCGGACTAGATAAAGTGGCACGCAAGGAAGGCTTCAAAGCGATCATCGAAGAGCTTATTGAAAAGCTGACCGAAGAGAAGGATGAGGCCTTCATGGAAGAATACAAAGACGAGATTAAGAGCTATTACAATACGTTCAAGAAAGAGGTCATTCGGGAGATGGTACTGGCTGAAAGCCGCCGTCTTGATGGCCGTAGATTTGATGAAATCCGTGATATCTGGTGTGAGGTGGACTATCTGCCTGCAGCACACGGATCTGCTGTATTTACCCGTGGAGAGACGCAGTCCCTGACTTCGCTTACCCTGGGTACCAAGCAGGATGAGATGATGATAGACACCGCTATGGTGCATGGCTTCTCCAACTTCATTCTGCATTACAACTTCCCTGCATTTTCTGTAGGTGAAACCAAGCCCATGCGTGGGCCTGGCCGACGGGAAGTAGGGCACGCCAACCTGGCTGCCCGTTCTATTAAAAAAGTAATGCCGGATGAATTACCTTATACCATTCGTTTGGTATCTGATATTCTGGAGTCTAATGGTTCTTCCTCCATGGCAACGGTTTGTGCCGGTTCACTCGCTTTGATGGATGGCGGTATTAAAATTAAGTCACCTGTATCAGGCATTGCGATGGGTATGGTTTCTGATGGTAAGCGTACCGCTATTCTATCGGACATCCTGGGCGATGAAGATGCGCTAGGTGATATGGACTTTAAAGTTACAGGTACAGAAAAGGGCATTACTGCCTGCCAGATGGATATTAAGATTGACGGCTTGCCCTACGAAGAATTGGAAAAAGCCCTTGATCAGGCCCGCGCGGGGCGCCTGCACATCCTTGAGGAGATGAAAAAGACACTCGAGGCACCACGCGAAGACCTTAAGCCACACGCACCACGCATTGTTCAGATTGTCATCGATAAGAGCTATATCGGTGCCGTTATCGGACCGGGTGGTAAGGTGATTCAGGAAATTCAGGCAGAGACCGGTACCAACATCAACATTGAAGAGGTTGGCGATGAAGGTGTGGTAAGTATTGCCAGCAACGACAAAGAGTCTATCGACGCTGCACTGGCGCGTATCCGTCGTATAACCTTTACGCCGTCCGTAGGAGATACTTACGATGCTGTGGTGAAAACAATAATGCCATACGGTGTTTTTGTTGACTTCATGGGCAAGAGCGGCTTGTTGCACGTTTCCGAGATCTCTCACGAGCGTGTAGAACGGGTGGAAGACGTGTTCCAGGAAGGAGATGAGCTGCGCGTGAAACTCATTGGCGTGGACAACAAAACCGGTAAGCTGCGTTTATCCCGCAAGGCACTGTTGCCAAGGCCCGAGGGCGGAGGTGGCCGTGATAACGACCGCGATCGTGGTGATAACCGTGGCGGTGGCGATCGTCGCAACCGTGACTAATACGACATATGAATTTTATGTAATGACAGCCGGGTTACTTTTGCTAAAAAGTAACCCGGCTTTTTTAATGGTAAACTGATATATACAGCGGTGTCCGGGGCAGCTTTGCGAAAAAAGAAGAAAATTGTATTAAGCAGGTTGGCAAAAGCAGCCATATAAGCTATGGTTCAGAAAACGCGGCACGGAACTTTTTTGATATAAAAGTTGTAACTTAAGGTGAAAAGATGCACTTAACGCCTTTTTTCTAAAAGTCAAGTTTCCATCAAAGGGGTAACTTTTCTAACAGATTAACGTAAATTTACTGTTGGAGTAGCTAATCCTAAAATTACCTTGCTTATGCGTCAGTTGAAAATTACTAATAAAATTACTGCCAGAGAGAGTCTCGCTCTGGATAAGTATTTGAACGATATTGGTAAAATACCAATGCTGGCTCCGGAAGATGAAGCGGAATTGGCTCGGCGTATCCGTCAGGGAGATCAAGAAGCACTCGACAAGCTGACGCGTTCCAACCTTCGTTTCGTGGTCTCTGTTGCAAAGCAATACCAAAATCAGGGTCTATCCCTGAGCGATTTGATAAACGAGGGCAATGTAGGGCTGATGAAAGCAGCCCGTCGGTTTGATGAAACCAAGGGCTTTAAGTTTATCTCCTATGCAGTGTGGTGGATTCGGCAATCCATTCTGCAGGCGATTGTTGAATACTCCCGTATTGTGCGTCTTCCGCTCAACAAGGTAGGATCTTACAATAAGGTAAATGAGGCTTTCCTCAATTTCGTTCAGAAATTCGAGCGAGAACCAACGCATGAAGAACTTGCAGATCTGCTCGGAATGACCCCAAAGGAGATTTCCAACATGCTCAAAGGCAACGGCCGGCATATTTCTGTAGATGCACCCATGAGTGGTGAAGACGGAGATAGTACGATGCTTGACGTTATTTCCGTGGATGAGGAAGGAACGAGCCCGGATGGATCTTTGATGGACCAATCCCTTAAAGACGAGGTGCAGCAGGGGCTGTCTATTTTATCGCCCCGCGAGGTAGAGGTGCTTTCTTCCTACTATGGCCTGAATGGGCAAAAGTCTCTGACCCTGGAAGAAATCGGTGATCTCTATGGCTTGACTCGTGAGCGTGTACGCCAGATTAAGGAGCGGGCGATCCGCCGGTTGCGCAAGTCTTACAACCGAAATGCATTGAAGTCTTATCTTGGATAGGCCAAGACTAAAAAATACTACACAACGCCCATTCCCGGCGAAAGCCGGGAATGGGCGTTTTTAATCTGTATAGCCGATGAAAGAAAGGTTACTATTGGTGGTCTTGACAGGGCTGTTGCTTATGAGCTGCGGGCAGGATACGCCGGAGCAGGAAGCGCCAGTAAGTACTCCCTTGCCCTCAGGGGATACCATTGAAAAAAAACGTTACCCATTGGTTACCCTGAGTGTTCCGGTCTTTCAAATCCGGGAAGCCCCGCGGGTAGACAGCCGCAGCCTGGGAGACCTTGGGAAGGGAGAACGCATAGCGCTACTGGGGCCGGTTAGCGAGGAGGTCACGCGCCTGACCTTTGGCAAAAAGACCTTCTTCCAACCCTGGTTACTGGTGCGCACATCCTCTGGTGTGGAAGGCTGGGTGCACGCCGCTGCCTTAGGCGATGATATGCCTGATGGACTTAGGTTGAAAGCACTGCTGGGGCAGGATTTAGCGGAGATGGCGGCTACTTACTATCAGGCGTTTGAGGAAATGGAAAGTGCAGCTTCGGTCATTCTTGCCATCCGGCAGGCTCATCAGGTGGCTGATGCCCTCACCATAGCTTTGCAAGTACAGCCTTCGGAGATGGCCCCTGAAGTAGCGGAGTTGCTTCCAGCACTTACTACCATCTGGTTAGCGCCAACGTACAGTTGGCATTTTTTTGTGGATTACACTGCTTTTACAGCGGCAGCGCAGCATTCTGACAGCCCCGCAGATGACAAGTTACTGGAACTTTACTACAGAACGTATCCGGTGGACAGTATTGGCTATGTTCATCCCGCCTGGAAGCTGGAGGTAGAGGAAGGGAAGGTGTACAGCCTTCTTGGAAAGGGAATGCACCGGGCTTATTTAGGGCATTTAGACCAAATGCAGCGCTACCGGGATATAGCCGGGTGGGAAATCGACCAGCTCAAGGCACTTATTATCAACGATATGGCTACACCGTCTGTTTTATATTGGGAAGCGAGAGAAAAGGTGCAGGCAGAGCTTGAAGTTATACTTGACACGACTTTTGCTGTGTTAACACCCCGGGATACCTTAGCTTTGTACAAAAGCCTGCAACTCCTGAAAGATACAAGCGCTGCAGAGGAGCGGCGCTTCAACTTCAGAGCGGGGTTTTAAAACTTGATTATCAATTTTCACGAATTACAATCGAATGGGATTATTTGCTTTATTCACACTTTTAGTCGTCCTGACCGGAACCGTATTGCTGGCGCGTGGGCTTAAAAACTTTATGCCTGGCGATAAGCGGTTATTCCAGGATTTACAGCAGCTTAAGGAAGAGATGAAGGAATGGAAACCTGACCTGGTCCCTCTTGCTTCTGAGGAGTTAGACGCTTTCTCCTTTGATCAGGTACAGCGTTCGGTGCGTAAACGATTTGGGAAGACTGCTAAGGGCGCATTCACCACTATCTACCACGAGCCAATTCTGGCTTATTCCTACAAGGAATACTCTGGTCCACGGCATAAGGCAATTCTGTATGCAGAAACTAAGGACAAATCGTATTCCTTTATCAAGGATAAGAAAGGCGTGCGAATTGCCGCCGGGCAGCGACAGTTGGGGATTCTTAAAGAAGATGGCACACTCTACAGCGCAAAAGGTGGAAAGGTCGTAGCTACGATCGGACAGCCTGCTAACCGCCTCCTGCCAGTTAGCACTGCTGATAGGGAGTTAGGTAGCCTGGTAGATATGGCGACTGACGCAGATGAGGCACTTGGGCAGCGGGCTTTTCAGTTTGTGCCTGATGATCTGGCAGAGCAGGAAAAGGACGTTTTTCTGGCCTTGGCTACATTGGAACTGGTCCATCGGTCTTTGAAATCGTAAAAAAAACTGGAAATCGTTTCTGGTTTTACAGGCATTCATCTAGCTTTGATGAACCATTTATATGTACACCTGTTTCGGATACGAATTAAACAGGTCAATTTCAATGTATTATGAAATTACGGAACAAAGCTAATCTTATCATATATCGATTCCGGGAAAAAGGTCTTGAGATTTTTCTGGTTAATGCGGATGAGCAAGGGGATAATTGGGAAATTCCACAAGGTGCTATGGATAATGATAAGTCCAGGACTTTCATCGAAGAGGATCGCCTGATCGAGCTCGACCCCGTCACGCAGGATAGTGGTGACTTAGAGAACGCGGTTGCCGTTGAGGGAGACTGGCACGAAATCCCATCCCTGAAATCAATGCTCTCCGAGGATGCACAATACCTGAAGACAAAAATTAAGAACATGGAAAAGGGAACTTACTTTGCCTTAAAAGAGGCGGTAAAGAAAGTAATGCCCCATCAATATGACTTCCTGAAGGAATTGAAAGATATCCTGGTGGATCGTAACTCCGTAAAGGACTTATAGATTCAGCCTGAAAAGTATAGGGATCAAAAAAGCGCTATCAGCATAATGCTGGCAGCGCTTTTTTTGTGTTGGAAGGCTTCAGGCGCCTGCCTGCTTTGCCAGGAAAATCGCTCTTTTTAGCTGTTCCTCACGGTTTAGTAAAGTGTTATCAATAATAATGGCATCTGCAGCTTTGCGCAACGGGCTATCGGCTCGGGTAGAATCAATGTGGTCGCGGTGGGTTAGATTATCCCGGACCGTTTTGAGGCTGGCAGTTTGTCCTTTCTGCAGGATTTCTTCATGACGGCGCTTGGCCCTGATTTCAGGGTCTGCAGTCAAAAATATTTTGAGCGCAGCTTTAGGGAACACCACAGTACCAATATCCCTACCATCCATAACGATCCCTTTCGTATCCCCTAATTGCTGCTGCTGGCTGACCATGGCACGGCGTACCTCCGGGAGGGCGGCCACTTCACTAACATAATCAGACACTTTCATTCTGCGAATATCCTGCTCTACATCCCGTCCGTTCAGTAGGGTGTGGTTGTCGGCATCAAAACGAATATTTATGTTGTTTAGGGCTTCACTGACTTTTGAAGCTTCTTCTACCCGGATATTATTATCCAGTAAATAGAGGGTTACCGCTCTGTACATTGCACCAGAATCAATATAAGTATAGCCAAGATGACTGGCGAGAGACTTGGCAAGGGTACTCTTGCCGCAGGAGGAATAGCCGTCAATGGCAATAATGATTTTTTTCACGTAGGCTCTGTTTTTCGGGCTTCAATATAACGAACTGTAGCCGATTTTTGAAAGGCATCCGGGTCCGGACGTTCAAAGCAGGGCGTTGCCGCAGGCAAATACCTGACAGACAGAAGCTCCTCTTACCGCTCATACTTTTTTACATACTCCCATAAGGTTTCATAGGGTATGATTTCAAGTTCATCGGAGACACCTCTGTAAAAGAAGGGGGTATCCTTTAGTTGATTGAGGTACCTTTCCGTACCGGTTACTTCAGTGGGCTGAAAGTCTGATTTGGCGTACTGCTGAAGTAACCGGATAAATTGTACCGGACGAGAATACTCCTCCCGGCGGAGTTGCCGGTTAGCGTATTTTTTCAAGCGGTCAATGCGCTCGATCGCATCATTGAACTTCCGTTCCTCAAAAAGGAAAAGAACCTGAAGAATGAGCATGTGTACGGTGAAAATTCGTTGCTCTTTAGAGTAGACTGCAGGTTTACTGATGATTCTGGAAGGCTGAAATTGCTTGCTTTGGTATTTTTTCAGAACGGGTATTTCTTTACCTTCTACCATAATAAGGTACTCGATATACCCCTCGTAGATCTTCCATTTTTCTACCGTTTCATTATTTTGTTTACGCAATTTTGAGTTGGTGAAAACAAGCTTGAAGATGGTCACACTCTGCAGGATATTACCAACGTGCATGGCGAGCAGAAAGTAATAATCCATAAAGCTAAACCAATCTTCCGTACCAGTTTTTAGCTCCTTCAGGCATTGTTCAGCTGTTGCTCGACCGTCGCGGTAATTACGAAGGTGAAGGTAAGCCGACATCTTCTTAGTTTGGAAGGACACCATTTTTTTGTGCTGCTTGTAAACGGCATTTTTTTGAACAAACTGTTCCCCTTGTTCACAAACCTCCAGCATCGACTCAAAGTCCTGTTGCATCTCATATGCGAATATCCAAACCAAGTACATATTGTAAAAGATCACGGGAGAATCATACTGTTCAGACAAACTGACTAATGCTTCGCAGTATCCTTCGATGTTTTCTGCGAGCTCCTGTGTCTTGGAAAGTGGTTTGTAATAATTCATGACTACCCGCTGAAGGAGCTCTTCCGAACGGATCTCTGCACCCAGAATATCGTTATATTCCTTAATGTAGTTATCATATTCTTCATAGCTCCGTTCATCACCCTGTTGGGCCGCATAATCCCGAAGTATACGGGAGCTATTGATAATAAGGTCCGCAAATTTAAATTTTAATGAAGTGGTCAGTATTTGCCGCGCGAGCTGAGCTGCGGAATTTGGAGCATTGTACCAAATCAGGGTTTTGACCAGGGTCCAGTCTTTATGGCAGGAATAATAAGCCCGGTCATAATTTGCTGCTTTGGGCATATTGATGTCCAGAAAGAAAAGCGTATTCAGTAGACGCTTTCTAAAACGGGACTTGAGCTGACGATACTTGGGGTCAGTGGGGCTGCATTTATAAAGTGCATTGGCTGCTTCCCTGTCATTTTTGAATTTACTGTCTCGCAGCGCTTCATAAAACTGATTGAACTTGCTCTTGTTATTGCGCAGGGAATGATCATCAAAAATTTCGATTTTCCGCACTTTTCGTTTCGTGACGACACGAGCTATTTCAAGTAAGTTTTTCATCTACTGTTTGGTTAGGGTCAATGGGTCGTTGACCATTGTGCATAATTTGTGACATTCAAAATAGGGTATTTCCTGATGAATGCCAATAATAACAGGTTCAAATTGCACTATTCGGGAGGGTAAAAGGGGGCTAAGTGTATGTTTGGAGGTGCACTTCGGCTGATAACCAAAGCCTTGTGAATCCCGTAAAAATACGGGACGTCATGGAAAAATACTTATTTGACCCCGCAATTTCGCGGGGCAGGCTCCGCCAAACG